>ERZ780129.11-NODE-11-length-92595-cov-17.6004_pt1 | contig 92595 bp, 88 predicted proteins | sample MGYA00511368_ERZ780129 | MGnify/ENA primary metagenome ERZ780129 (study PRJEB29588, sample SAMEA2152467) | human gut metagenome | biome: human gut; feature: human-associated habitat; material: faeces | place: Denmark | collected 2008/2010 ...
TCTTTTTGTGTCTACTTTTATCTTACAACTTCACTATTTAGTCATTTCTTTTTTGCATTTTATAAGCTTTTAAAACATTTTGCGCAAGAGATGCGATAGTCATTGGACCAACACCACCCGGTACAGGTGTTATAAGACTTGCCTTTTTACTAACACTATCAAAATCAACATCACCATAAAGTTTACCATTTTCTCTTGTTATACCCACATCTACTACAACAGCGTTGTTCTTAACCATATCTTCCTTAATTAATCCTTTAACACCAGTCGCAGATATAATTATATCTGCGTTTTTTGTTATACTCTGTAAGTTTCTTGTTTTAGAATGACATAATGTAACAGTAGCGTTTCTATTTTCTAGCATATGAAATAGTGGCATTCCAACCAAAGAACTTCTTCCAACGATTACTACATTACTACCTTCAAGTGTAACCCCATACTTATCTAAAAGGCTTATTACACCACAAGCTGTACAAGGATAAAGAGAGGATTTACCACTTATTAAATCAACAATATTACTATCATTTAAACCATCAACATCTTTATATTTATTAACTGCATTTTGAATGTTTTTTTCATTAATTCCACTAGGAAGTGGCATTTGTACTAGTATAGCATCTATATTATCATTACTATTAAACCTTTCGATGTTTTTTAATAATTCATCTTCAGTAATACTATCATCATACTTTTCATGAATAAAGTTATATCCAATATCATTACACATTTTTCTTTTTTGATTAATATAAACATTACTTGCTTCATCATCACCAACTTGTATAACACAAAGAGTTGGAACTTTATCTAATACTTTTACTTCCTCAGCTAACCCACTTAATATTTCGCCTTTTAACGATTTTCCATCCATAATCATATATATCACCAATAAACATTTTATATTAAATTAATAATTTTTGCAAACAAATCAAAAAATATCACATATTAAAGCAAATAAATATAATACACTAGGTGATAATTGTGAAAAAACTTAGTGAATTATACAACTGTAACTTTGATATACCAATTAAAGATATCAAGATAAACTCAAAAAAAGTAGAAAAGTATGATTTATTTGTATGTACAAAAGGAGTAAATACAGATAGACATGATTTTATAGATGAAGCAATAAAAAATGGGGCAAGTGCATTAGTAGTAGAAAAAGAAGAAAACTATAAAGTACCATTTATAAAAGTAGAAGATACTAACAAAGAATTAGGATATTTGTCAAAAAGATTTTATGATGATCCATTAAAAAAGATAAAATTAATTGGTATAACAGGAACTGATGGTAAAACTACAACCGCATCAATAATTAGAAATATGCTAGGAAATAATAACTGTGGATATATTGGTACAAATGGAGTCTATTGTAAAAACGAAAGACTAAAAGAAAATAATACTACCCCAGAAATTAATAAAACATATAAATATTTGAATCATTTTGTACAAGAAAATTTAGAATATACAACTATGGAAATATCAAGCGAAGCACTTTATAGAAATAGAACAAATACATTAAATTTGGATGTGGCAATAATAACCAATATAACAGAAGACCACTTAAACATACATAAAACACTTGAAAATTATATCGAATCAAAAGAAAAAATATTATCTCTTATAAAAAAAGATGGAGTTCTAATATTAAATAGTGATGATAAATACTTTAAAAGAATATTAAGTAAAGCAAAGGTTAGAGTATTAACTTTTGGTACAAATACCAAATCAGATTTAATAATTAAAACTATAAAAGAAAACGATGATTCAACAAGTTTTACTATTGTATATAAAGATAAAAGCTATGAAGTAAAAAGCCCACTTATTGGAAAGTTTAATGTATATAACGTTTGTGCAAGTATACTTACATTAATTTATTTTGACTATAAAATAGAAGATGTGATAGAAAAGGTTAAGAAAATAATAAAAATAGATGGAAGGTGTGAAATTTTAGGATTTAGAACTAAGTATAAGATAGTTTTAGATTATGCACATACTGAAAATGCCTTAAAGAATATACTTACTTATCTAAACAAAATTAAAAAAAGGAGAATAATTACAATAACAGGTGCCGCAGGAGGAAGATATCATGAAAAAAGAAGTAAAATAGGAAAAATAGTATTATCAATGTCAGATTTAGTAATATTTACAATGGATGATCCAAGGTATGAGAGTGTAGAAGAAATAATAGATGAAATGGTATCAACCTCATCCTTAAAAAACTACGTTAGAATAATCGATAGAGAACAAGCAATTATGTACGCACTTAAAAACGCTAAAAAAGATGACATCATATTAATAGCGGGTAAAGGAAAAGACACTTACATGGCAATTAAAGATAAATATATCCCATATTCAGACTATGAAGTAGTAGAAAAATACATAAATAGTGTAAACAAAAGTAAATAAAGCTTAAATTTATTGAAAAACTAGCCTATAAATATTATCATAATATTGGTGATAATATGAATGAATTAATAAGAGAAATAGGAAAAAGTAAAGGATATGATGATAAACTTTGTAATACCTTAGAAAAGATTATACCAGCTATGATAATGCATTATGGAGAAGAATATAGAGATTTAATATTTAAAGTTTTAGAAGAGACAACAATTACTATGTGCAAACCAAGCGAAAATGTATATGATACACTAAACAAGCTAGAAACAATAGAAGAAGATGAGTCAATAGTTGGAATTCAAGATGTAAAAATAGCTGCGGGAGTATCCTCAACTATTCCACGTATAAGTTGTAAAGATGGAGAATTTTCAATTGATAAACTTGAAAGACATATAGTACTTGCTTTTGGTGATATAGAAAGCAAAGCCCAAATTAGAACTTTAGTACATGAATTTTCCCATGCACTTAAATCCTATGAAAATAGTCACTATATAAAAGGTGATATTTATTACTCAAGAAGTGGATTTATAGAGATATTTGAAAGATTATCACTAGATGAAAATGGAAAAGTGGTAAGAACACTCATATCAGAGAAAAATGTTGGTATGGAAGAAGGATTTAATTCACTAGATGATTCAATAATAACAAGCATTATTACTGGTGAAGATAGAAAATTTGAAAGCTATAGAGGCCCTGCGGTAATTGCTGAAGAAGCAGATTGTTTATTAGGGTATAGAAATGAAAGAATAAAAGCCCAACTTACAGGTGATATTGACACTTATAAAAATATATATAATGGTTCAAGTAGTGAAGACCTATTTGGAGAACAATCAAAAAATCTTGATGAGGTTGTAAAAGAAGAATATAAACTCTTTAGAAATATATTATTGTATGGTTCGGATAAAGAAGAGGATAAAAAACTATTAGAAAAAATTCAAAATGAAAGAGCCAAACTAGTACATGAATGTCGTAACAACATAGATAAGGCAATAGAATCAAAGGTCAATGTAAAATAATAAAGTAAATAAAACATTAAAACATATAATTAATTAGGAGTTGATTATATGTTTTTTAAATTACTTAAATGGCTAAAGGAAATCTCACTTTTTACAACAAGCTATTCAAACAATGTTTTTCCAGAACCATTATCAAAAGAAGAAGAGGATATATACATTGTAAGAGCCAGTAATGGAGATAAGGAAGCAAGAAACAAATTAATAGAACACAATTTAAGATTAGTAGCTCATATAGTAAAGAAATTTGAACATAAGAATGTAGATCAAGATGACTTAATAAGCATAGGAACTATTGGACTTATAAAAGGAGTAGATTCATATTCTAACAAACACTCAACTAAAATAACTACTTATTGTGCCAGATGCATTGAAAACGAAATACTTATGTATTTTAGATCAAATAATAAAAACAATAAAAATATATCCATCAATGAGTCAGTTGGATTTGATAAGGAGGGAAACGAAATAACTATACTTGATATATTAAAACTTCCTAGCCCAGACTTTATAGAAGAGATTCATACTAAAGATAATGTATCTTTACTTAAAGAATATATAAAGTGTTTAAACCATCGTGAAAAGGAAATACTAATAAAAAGATATGGATTAAATAACAATGATGAAAAAACACAAAAAGAAATAGCTAAAGAACTTGGTATATCTAGAAGTTATGTATCAAGAATAGAAAAAAGAGCACTTACAAAGATACTAAGAGAATTTATAAAAAATAATCAAATTAATGATTAGGATTTGTAAAATATTATTTAATCTTGTATAATTAAGATATATAATTATGGTTGGTGATAAGATGGGAAAAAAAGAAGAAAAAGAAGTTGCATTAGAAAAATCAAAATCAAAAAAAAGCCTAATAATTGGTGGAGTAATAGTTGGAATTCTACTAATTGCTTTGATATGTGTCTATTTTATATTTGTTCCTAAAATATCACTAAATGGAAAAGATAAAGTAACTATTAAAATAAATGATAAATATGTAGAGTCAGGTGCAAAGGCAACAACAACATTTAAAGATGTTACTAATGATGTAAAAATTAAAGGTAGTGTAAATACAGAAAAACCAGGAAAATATGAGATAGAATATATAGTAAAAGAAGGTTTATTTACTAAAAAAGTAAAAAGAGTAGTTGAAGTAATTGATGATATTGCACCAGTAATAGAATTAACGGGTTCTAAAGAAACTAGTATTTGTCCTAACTCTGAATATACTGAAGATGGATATAAAGCAACAGATAATTATGATGGGGATATAACAAATAAAGTAAAAAAAGAAACTAAAGATGAACTAGTTATATATACAGTTAAAGATAGTAGTGGAAACAGTGCAACTGTAGAAAGAAAAATAAAAAAGCAAGATAAAGAAGCACCTATTATATCACTAAAAGGAAATAAAACTGTATATGTAAAACTAAATTCTAAATATAATGAGCTAGGCGCAACAGCAAAAGATAATTGTGATACAGACTTAACAGAAAAAATAAAAACAACAGGAAGTATAAATACAAGTAAAACAGGTACTTATAAAATAGTATATGAGGTAACAGACTCATCAGGTAATACCTCTAAAATAGAAAGAACCGTCATAGTATATGATAAAAAAAATACCCCTACAGGTATAAACAAAACAGGTACAATTTATCTAACATTTGATGATGGTCCAAGCGCCACAATAACACCTAAAATACTTAAAATATTAAAAGAAAAGAAAGTGCCTGCAACATTTTTTGTAATAAACCATAGTAATAATTTAAATTATTTAATTAAACAGGAATATGATGAAGGTCATACTGTTGCTCTTCATAGTTATACTCATAACTATAAAACAATATATTCATCAAGCACTGCATATTTTTCCGATTTACAAAAAATAAGTGATAAAGTAAAATCTATAACTGGTGAAGAAAGTAAAATAATAAGATTTCCAGGTGGTGGCTCTAATACAATAAGCAAAAAATATAATAAGGGGATAATGACTTATTTAACGAGTGAAGTTATAAATAGGGGATATCATTATTTTGACTGGAATGTATCTAGCGGTGATGCGGGTGGTTCTAGAAATAAGACACAAGTATATAATGCGGTTACAAAAAATTTAAGGCATAACAGGGCAAATGTTGTATTAATGCATGACTTTGAAAATAATTACAAGACATTAAATGCATTAAGTGATATAATTGATTATGGGCATAAGAATGGGTATACATTCTTAGCAATAGATATGACTACACCACTTGTAAGACATGGTGTAAATAATTAGAAGGAGTTTGTATGAAAAAATTAAAAAGGGTTTTATTATTTCTACTAATATTGTTTTTGCTTCCATTAGGAGTAAAAGCAGAAACTGTGACAACAACATTATCTGGAGGAACAACAGTAGCAGGTGGAGATAAAATTGATTTTACAATAGGAATAAAAAGTGATACTAACGCAACTGCATTTGAAGCAGCAATAAGATATGATACTAATGTATTAGAATTTATAGGCATAGGAAAAGAAGATAAATGGCAAGGTAATAATAAGGTAAGATCTACAGGTAACAATACATTAAAATTTACTAACGCAGGAGTAACCGGAGAAAGCAGTGTTGCAACGCTAAAATTTAGAGTAAAAACATCGAATAAAACCTCTACAACAGTTACACTTGATGGAATTAAAGTTACATTAAATACAAAAACAGGTGAAGAAATTAAACAAGGTGATCCAATAAATAAAGACATCACAATCAAATCAGAAGATAATACACTTAAATCAATAAAAATAGATAATAAAACAATTAATGGATTCGCAACATCAGTAAAAGAATACACAATAGAAGTAGAATCCTCAACTGAGAATATTGATATAAAAGCACAACTTAGTGATGAAAAAGGTGCAACATTAGTTGAAAACTTTGGTTCTAGAACTGTTAAACTAGAATATGGAACTAATAAAGTATTAATAAAAGTTAAAAGTGAATCAGGAAAAGAAGGAGTCTATACACTTAATATAATAAGAAAAGATGATAGACCAGTAGATAATAATTTAAAAAGTATAATAATAAATGGTGGAACTATAAAAATAGAGTTTGATCCAAGTACACTAAGTTATACAATTAAAACTTTTAAATTAGAAAAACTTGAAATAGAGGCAACACCATCAGATACAACCGCAAAAGTAGATATTGCTATTCCTAAAAAAATAATAATTGGACAAAACACAGTTAAAATAACAGTAACACCAACAACAGGTTCTAAAAAAGAATATACAATTCTATTTGATAATACTGATAAACCAACAGATACCAGACTTAAAAACCTATCAATAAAAGGAATAAACATTAACTTTGAAAGTGATAAATATGATTATGAAATAAGATATGATAAGTCATATAAAAATGGAATTAAAATATATGATACTGCATTATCAGAAGATACTAAAATTACAATTAAAGGAAATAATAATCTAGAAGAAGGAAGCGTAATTAAAGTTTTAGTAGAAGCACTAGATGGAAGTAGTTCTAGTGAATATAGAATTAGATTAGTAAAAGATACAAGAATTAATTTCTTCTTAATAGTAGATATAATAATTGGAATAGTATTAGTAGTATTAATATTTATACAACTAAATAAAAGAAAAAAGAAAAAAGAAGCAAAACAATCAATTGAAGAAGAATTAGAAAAAACTAAAGAAATAGTTTTATAAGGAGCAATATGAAAAAGTATATACCAAGCATGTATAAAAAGAGTATTTTTGATATTAATTATGATAAATTAAAAAGTATCGGAATAAAGTGTTTAATATTTGACTTGGATAATACTATCGCACTTATAGATACTAAATTAATACCAGAAGAAGTAAAAACATTATTTATAAAATTAAAAAAAGACTTTAATATAGTTATAATTTCTAATAACACAAAAAATAGAATTAGTATGTTTTGTGACCCAATAGATATCACATTTGTATCTTTTGCATTAAAACCATTAACATTTGGCTTTAGAAAAATAAAAAATAAATTTAATTATAAAAAAGAACAAATGTGTATGATTGGCGATCAATTAATGACTGATATATTAGGTGCAAATAGATATGGGATATATACTATACTAGTTGATCCACTAGGTAAAAAGGATTTAAAAGTTACTTCAATCAATCGTTTCTTTGAGAAAAAAATTCTAAAGAAATTAACAAAGACTGGAGAACTAGAAAGAGGTAAATATTATGAGTGAGGATAAATATTGCATAGGTTGTGGTATAAAATTACAAGATGAAAACATGACCGCAGAAGGATATACGACAAGTATAGAAAATGATATTTGTAGTAGATGCTTCAAAATGAAAAATTATGGAGATTATCAAGTAGTAACTAAATCAAATGATGAATACATTAATATATTAAAAAGTGTTAATGATACTAAAGATTTAGTTGTATATATAATAGACTTACTAAATATAAGTAGAGATATAAATCTAATAAGAGAATATTTTGATAATAAAGTTTTACTTGTATTAAATAAAAGAGATATACTTCCAAAAAGTATTAAAGATGAAAAAATAAAAGAATACTTTGCTAAACTTGGACTTGATTATGAAGATGTTATAATTGTCAGTCCAAAGAAAAATTACAACATAGATGAACTTTTATTAAAAATAAAAAAATATAAAACAAGTAAAAATGTATATGTAGTAGGGCATACAAATGTAGGTAAAAGTACACTGATAAATACACTTATGAAAAACTATTCAGAATTTGATAGTGAACTTACTATGAGTCCACTTCCTTCTACAACATTAAATAAAATAAGTATAAAACTAAATAGTGATTTGACTCTAATTGATACCCCAGGATTAGTAGATGATGGAAATATTCTAAATTATGTAGACCAACCCACATTAAAAAAGATTTTACCTAAAAAAGAAATAAAGCCAAAAACTTATCAATTAAAAAAAGATCAAGCATTAGTAATAGGTGATCTTCTAAGAATCGATTATGTTGAAGGAGAAAAAAATAGTTTTACTGTTTTTGTATCAAATGAGTTAAAAGTAAAAAGAATTAATATGCATAAAAATGATGAATTAAAAGACTTATTTAAACATGAAATAGATGTAGCGTATCATGAAGATTTAGTTATAAATGGTCTTGGATTTATAAAAATAGTTGAAAAAGCTAAAATAAATGTATATATAAATAAAGATGTTGAAGTATTTACTAGAGACTCACTTATTTAATCCATATGAATTATTAGTAGGATCAAGAAACAACTTACATATCGGTGGGTTATATGTTAAATAAGTAGTAAAAGCATATATTAAAAATATTACTATAAGGCTTATAATGTTTAAAACATTTGAGTCTTTTTTAAATTCTATAAAGTAGTTTAATATCTGACTTATTATAATAGTTACTAAGTAAATTGTAAGAGTAACAAGCATATTCTCTCCAAATTTAGAATAAATTGGCCAGTATATTGTAAGAAATAGTGCTATGTTAAATAAAAATGTAAGTAATTCTTTAAGTAAAAAATTATTTTCCTTAATATTATATTTTTTTAATATAAAGTACTTAACAATTATCCATATTATATATGAAGTGTAAATCATTTTCATATGTTCAAATACACTTTCATTAACAGGAGATAATATTAAAGTAACTATATTAGGACACCATTCATATAAATTATGTATTATAAATCCAATTAGAAATATAAATATCATGGAAATAATTTGTATTATTTTTTTCTTCATTTTTCTTCACCATTATTATTATGTGTGAATAAGCAATAAATATTACTTTACAATTAAAAGAAAAAAATTGTCGATATTTGTTGTTTAAAAGTAAATAAAGTGGTAATATTTTATTGTAATAAAATAAAAAGAGTAGGAAAGTGAGTGAAGAAAATTGAGCGAAAAAATTAAAAACAAGAAGAACCTAATTATAGGTATTGGAATCATTGCACTAGTTGCAATAGTAATTGGTGTTGTTGCACTTATAAAAGGAAATAATGATATTTCTGGTATGGGCAAGAATGCTAGTTTTGGAATACTAGGTAAGAATGGTACAGCATTCAGTAGTATTACATATTCAGGTGGCGGTATTAATGAGTATTATTATGATATATTATATTTTGCTGAATCCGATGAAGATGCAATCTGTAGTTTAACTTACCATATGAGTTATGAAAAACCAATGGAAAAAGAATTAACGTACGAAGAAGAAGAAGATTATTATACTGAAAAACATATAAGTCTTGATAACTATACAGATTTAAAGGCATGGATGTCTGTACCAATTGAAAATAAATATGGAGCTCCAATAGAAAAGGTTGTTGTATACTTAACTCCTTGTGATGATAGTTATCCAGCAAGTTATACGATTTACCCTGAAAGAGATAATGAAACTTTGATAGCGCCAAGTATTTTAATTCATAAAGATAAAAAACAATATAATGATGATACAGCTGTATTTAAAATTGATTCATATGGTTGGGGAAATGATGAGAGGCTTTCAAACACAATATTTAAAAATACATATTATGTAGATGGAAAAAAAGTAAAAGAAACATTTGCTGAAGAAGATGACCATTTGTCAGATTCAATAAGTATAGAAAGAACAACAACGCCTAAAGTTTTAACAATTCTTTCTGAAGATACAAGAGGAAATGTCGAAGAACAAAAAGTATTGATACAAGCAAAAGACCATGTGGGACCATATTGTTATTTTGAAAATAAAGATAAAAATATAAAACTTAGCATTGGAGAAAGTAAATATGTAACACTTCATTGCATTTCGGAATTAGATGAAAGCCTAGATTCAGATAGAGAGTATGATACAAATGATCAACCTGTGGTTCTATATTCAAATAATATTGAAGTGAACAGAGGAGTAGGAAGACTTTATGCTGGATACTATAGCAAAGATGGATATACAGAAATAATAAAAATTACGGGAAATACGCCAGGTAAAGCAACAGTAAAATTCAAAAACAAATCTATCGCAGATACTAATAGTGATTGGTTAGATACTAACTATGGCGGAACAGAATACATTCCAATGAACGTTGAAGTAATTGATAAAAAAGATACAAAAGCACCAACTTGTGAATTTACTATGGGAGACTATGCATATAATACAAAATTATATGTTGGTTCTAAAATACAATATACAGTAACATGCGAAGATGATGTAAAATTTGATGCAAGCAATTTAACATTTAATACAAATAAAATATCAATTTATAATAATGGAGAAAAATTAACATCACGTTTCTATGCGAACGATTACAGTAAACTACCAAGAAAAATTTCGTATTCATTTGAGGTAATTCCAGTAAAAGCAGGAGAATTATCAGTAAGATTAGAAGGTGGATTTGTACAAGATGCATTCGGAAGAAACAGCAAAGCAATAGATACAATCGTAGATGATATTGTAGAAGCTCCAAAAAATATAAAAAGACCTTCATGTAAAATTGAAACAGATAAAGATGAAATAACAGTTGGAGAATCTGTTAATGCAACAATTACATGTACAGCTAGTAAAAAAATATCATCAACTGCTACTCTTGGAGTAGATGTAGTTGCACCAAATATAGACAATTGGTATTATGATGATAGTAACACTAAAAAACACACTTTAACATTTAAAGTAACACCATCAAATGTTGGAACATCAGAGATAGTTTTAAAAGAAAATGCCTTCTTTAACGAAATTGATATGGGAAACAAAGAGGTTACAAAAGAAATAAAAGTAAAAGAACGTATTAAAGATACAACTGCCCCTGTATGTAAATTTACTTCTGAAAGTTCAAAAGTTAGAACAGGCAAAACAACAAAAGTATATTTAACATGTGATGATGCATCAGGATTTAAAAACACTAATCTTTCTGTAAATAACTTTGGAGTTAATAAAATATTTGGAATAAGTTTATTAAGAATAGAAAATGTTAAACTAATAAAACAAACATCAACATCATCTACATGGGAAATTGGAGTTAAAGGTAGGGGATTAGGAAAAGCAAAATTGTACTTAAACGAAAATGCTGTATCAGATAAGTTTGATAACAAGAATGCTAAAACATATGCAACTAATCCAATAAAAGTAACATTATTCTAATATACAAAAATTTATTTAATAAGAGCTAAAAAAATTAGCTCTTTTTTCTTTATATTCTTTGGTTTACAATAAGTTTGTGATATAATTAATTTAGGTGATGGTAGTGACAATAAATATTAGAAATATTAATATAAATTACATACAATATGGTAGTGGTAGTGATGTTGTTCTTTTACATGGATGGGGACAAAACATTGCGATGATGAAACCTATTGGTGATAGACTTCAAAAAAATCATCGTATAACTATATTAGACTTCCCTGGATTTGGTGAAAGTGAAGAGCCAAAAACTGCTTTAACAGTTTATGACTATTGTGAAATATTAGAAGAATTACTAAAAAAATTAAAAGTAAAAAAGCCAGTTATAATGGGACATTCGTTTGGAGGCAGAATAGCAATCATATATGCTTCCAGAAATGAAGTTGAAAAAGTCGTATTATTTGGTAGCCCTTGTATAAGAAAAGAAGTAAAGCCTAGCTTAAAATTAAGAATGTTAAAATCACTTAAAAAGATTCCTGGAATTAATAAATTAGAGGGATTTGCTAAAAATCATATGGGTTCACGAGATTATAAAAATGCAAGCGAGATAATGAAAAAAATCCTTGTTAATGTAGTTAATGAAGATTTAAGTGAATACGCAAAAAAGATCAATGTTCCAACACTTCTTATATGGGGAGATAGAGATACTGAGGCTCCAGTAGAGGATGCTAAAGAACTAGAAAAAATAATTCCAGACGCAGGATTGATAGTACTACCAAATTCAACTCACTATGCTTATTTAGAAAACTTACCTCAAGTTATAAATATATTAAATAATTTCTTATAGGAGGAAATAATATGTTATATTACTTTGTTTACTTTTTAATGCTTGCCTATACTATATTTATTAGTAGAAGAACATTACATATGTTACAGCAAAACTTATACAACGAAAATAATAGGTATATAAAATGGATGCTAAAGAATAATGAAATTACTATTTTTAATGTTTCATTAATCGCAATAGTGCTTTCTATAGGCGTAACAATATTTAAAGATAATACAATAATACAATTCTTATTGTTTCTAATTATGGGAGTATATGTATTAAGTTATTATGAAGAAAAAAAGATTGTTGCGACTAATCAAAATAAAAAACCTCTTGTATATACAAAAAGGATAAAAAGATTAATAGTTACTTTAAGTATAGTCTATATTTTACCAATTGCATTTGCTATAATATTTCCAAATTTAAAAAATATACTTTTAATTGTATCAACTATTTTAACTGGATTTAGTTTCTTTACAACTTTTATAGCGCTTATAATAAATAAACCAGTAGAAAAAGCTGTATATAATCACTTTGAAAAAATGGCAAAAGAAAAACTTGAATCATTTTCAAATTTAAAGGTAATAGGAATAACAGGAAGTTATGGTAAAACCAGTTGTAAAAATATACTTAATGATATCTTAAGTATTAAATATAATACTCTAGCAACCCCAAAAAGTTTGAATACATTTAATGGACTTATGATGACAATAAATAATACATTGTCCAAATTTGATGACGTTTTTATAGCAGAGATGGGTGCATATGTACAAGGAGAAATAAATGGATTATGTGATTTAGTTAATCCTAAATATGGAATAATTACTTCAATCGGTACCGCACACTTGGAAACTTTCGGAAGCGAAAGTGCCATCCAACACGGTAAGATGGAACTAATAGAACATTTACCGCATGATGGTGTTGGGGTATTGAATATGGATGATCCAAAACAAGTTAGTTATAAAATTAAAAATGATTGTAAAATAATTTGGATAGGTATTGAGAATAAAAATGCAGATGTAGTTGCAAGTAATATAAGAACTGAAGGAACTAAAACATTATTTGATGTAACATTCCCGGGTGATAAAAATAAATATGAATTTGAAACAAGACTGCTTGGTAGACATAATATTTATAATATATTATCTGCGCTTGCACTTGGATATGAATTTAAGATTCCAATAAAAGATTTAATTCTTGCAACTAGAAGAGTTAAACCAATTGAACATAGATTGGAATTAAAAAGACTTGGTAATTTCTATCAGATAGATGATGCTTATAATTCAAATCCAGTAGGTGCTAAAAGTGCACTAGACGTATTAAATACTATGGATGGATTTAAAGTAATAGTTACACCAGGTATGATAGAATTAGGAAAAAAAGAATATGAACTTAACAAAGAGTTTGGTAAACAAATTAGTGAAGTCGCAGATTTAACCATTTTAATTGGTAAAAAACAAACGAAACCAATACTTGATGGTTTAAAAGAAGCTGGTTACCCAGAAGAAAAACTAATGGTTTTAAATGATGTAAGGGAAAGCTTTACAATTATAAATAATTTAAATAAAAAGAAAGATGTTTATGCATTATATGAAAATGATTTACCTGATACATATAATGAGTAAGGAGGATTTATGATAAAATTAGGTGTTATTTTTGGAGGAGAAAGTGTTGAACATGAGGTTAGTATAATTTCAGCTGTTCAAGCTATGAATAAGATGGATAATACAAAATATGAAATTATCCCAATATATATTACTAAAGATAAAGAATGGTATACAGGAGATATGTTAAAGGATATTGAAGTATATCAAGATTTATCGCTAATTAAAAGATATGCTAAAAATGTTGTCTTAATCAGAAAAAAAGGAAGATTTATTCTTCAAAGCCAAGGATTCTTTAAAAGAGAAGTAAAGGAACTTGATTTAGTATTCCCAATTGTGCATGGTACAAGTGTAGAAGATGGAGTATTACAAGGTTACTTAAAAACAGTAGGAATTCCATTTGTTGGAAGTGATGTTCTAGCAAGTGCAATTAGTCAAGATAAAATAGTTCAAAAACAAGTATTTGAAGTTAGTGGATTACCAATAACTGATTACATATGGTTCTATGACAGCGACTATTTAGATGATCCTGATACAATAGTAAAGAAAGTTAAAAAGTTAGGTTTCCCTGTTATTGTTAAACCAGCTAGCCTAGGTAGTAGTGTAGGTATTGGTACTGCAAAAGATGAAGATGAATTAAGAGAAAAAATCGAAGATGCAATAAATTATGATACTAAAATAGTAGTAGAAGAAATGGTTAAAAACCTAACAGAAGTTAATATTAGTGTATTAGGTGATTATGAAAAACAAGACTTAAGTGAAATAGAAGAAGTTATGAGTGATAATGATCTATTAACTTATGAAGATAAATATATAAATGGAAATAAAAAAGGAAATACAAAAGGAATGCTATCTGCATCACGTAAGATACCTGCAGGAATAACAGAACATCAAAAAGAAGAAGTAAGAAGTGTTGCGACAAAAGCATTCAGAGCACTTAATTCAACTGGAAATGTAAGAATAGACTTCTTAGTAGATAAAAAGAGTAAGAAAATTTATATAAATGAAGTTAATGCATGTCCTGGTTCACTAGCATTCTATTTATGGGAACCACTTAACATAGATTATACTGAATTACTTGATAGAATGATTAATATAGCAATTAAAGACTACAAAAGAAAATTAAAGAAAACATATTCATTTGATTCAAATATTCTACAAGGATTTAGTGGATTAAAAGGAACAAAAGGATTAAAAGGACTTAAGGGAAGTAAGTTTTAATTAGTATAGGGGGTAGTAATTTTGACTGAACAATTACAAAAAGATGTTTTTATAAATGAAGATTTAAGATATTTTCAATTAACAAATATCTTTTTTGATAGACCCCTAAATGAGGAAGATATTATAACATTAAAAGAAGTGTTTTTCTCAATAAATAATATATCCCAAATATACTTTAAAGATACTTTTGATTTAAAAGGAATAGAAATTGTAAAATCTGTATTAGAAATATCTCCAACCATGGAAGATGCATTGGTTGAAAAATATATATTAAATGCATCCACATTGGATAAAAATAAACTTCTTAATATGAATTTCTCAAATATAGATACTTGGTTTATTTCATATAAAGAAAACGAAAACTCATTTTCAACAATTACAATAGACAAATATAGAGAAGAAGTAAACCTAATTAATAGAATTACATCAGCTATAAACACTTCATCTTCACCTGTTGAAAAAATCATGTATATATATAATTTTTGCAAGAAGTTAAATTATAAAGATAATGCATCAACTACATTACTTGATATATTAAAAACAAATGAAAGCAATAAGAGTGGCTATGCATATGTATTTAATGAATTATTAAATACAATTGGAATTAAGTCATTTATGGCTGAATCAATTACTGATAATTCAAATTCATTTGTAAATCTTGTAAAAGTTGATGATGATAAATACAAAATACATGGGATTTACTTATTTGATTCATATTCAGATTCAATTTCTAAAGACGAAATAAATGAAAAATTAAGAGGAATAAACTATAATTACTTTTTAATTACAATACCTACTTATTTAAATACAGTATTTAGTGATAAATTACTTGGAGTTGCATCTTGTTTTACACATGACTATGAATATGATCTAGAAAGATTAAGAAGAACTTCACCTAAGGAATTTAATACATTACTAGAAACATTTGATATGGACTTTTTAAGTATTTATAAAAAAGTAAATGATACCAAAAAAGTAGATGATGAGATTAAACTTAATATTATTAAGAATAATACTAGTGAAGAATTACAAAAGATAACTATAGAAAATTATTTTATAAGGGAAGAAAAAATCTCTAAATATCCTTTTAAAAAGATAGCGTAATATGATATATTATTAAAGAAAGTAAGTGGTGAATAGTATGAATATTGATTTTGTTGTTAACGATTATTTACTAGCGTGGTATGTACTTTTTAAACCATCATTTTGTGAAGAAGTACAGGAATTAAAAGAAAAACTATGGAATAATTATCAAAAACAATATATTGCGATGCAAAAAGACAATATAGAAATACTTAAATATACAAAAGACTTTATACCTGATGATGATACCATTTATAATTTGATTTTTGATACAGAACTCTTTAAAGAACTAAAAAAAGAAACGGAAAAATACAGACAAAAGTTATTAGAAGCATGGGATAAAAATAAAAAAGCAATAAACGAAGAATTAAAGACTTTAGCAAGAATAGATATTAAATCATATACAATTCTTGCGGTAAGTCCAAAATTAGATGTTATTGAATATATAAAATCTAATCCAAAAAAGAATATTGCATGGGGTAAAAAAGAAGCAGAAGTTAATTATCTTGAATCACTAATGCATATTTTATATACAATTGTAAAATATGAAATAGGAGATTTTCAAAAAGAAAATAGTGAAATAGTTACTGCTATACTAGATTTATTAGTAACTAATGAATTATATACTAGAATAACAGGAATTAGTAAATATTCATTAGGATATAAAAAGCTAAGATTACTCAGAAGACAATTATATCCTTATTGGCTTATGTATTTAGGTTGTGATAAGGAAGAACTTGTCTCTTATATGATGAGAGATCAAATAGCGTTTGATATAGATAAATATACAATTGAAAGAGGGTTAAGGAAAGTAAATATTTATGACTTCATTGATTTCTGTTGTAGAAATCAAAAGTACATAATTAGACTTGATGATTTAAATATTGTTTAGGGAGGTTTTATGGATACAAAGTTAGAAAGCATTTTAAAGAAAATTAACTATAAAAATGATTATTTTGTAGAATTTATAGATGCTAAGGTTGATAGAGTAAATGCAAACGGTAGTAAGTTAGATATTGTTATCCATAATAAAACTAACCTAACTACAGAAGCATATAATGAACTAGAAAAATCTTTTAAAGATTTTTTTAATATTGAAGAAATATATTTATATATAATAGTAGATGAAATAGATAATGATAAACTATTAAATGAATATAAAAATATTATTGGACTATTAAAAAAAGAAAAATCATTACTTGAGATATTTGAAGATAGTCTAGCATTTGAAAAAGAAAAATATTTAATTAAGGCAGCACATGAATTTGAAAAAGCAACAATAGAAAAATATATTCCTAGGATAACAGAATACTTAGAAAAAAGAGGATTTGATATAGATATAGATGTTGTTTTATCACTAGAAGAAAGAGAAAATATTAAAAATACAATTAATAATGATTTAGAAATAAAAATACCAACTACTAAAGTAATAAAGCAAGAGGAAAAAGCACCAACAAAAACCAATTTTACTAATTTTGGAAAGCCAAAATACGAAAAAAAAGAAGTTAATGAGGACACTATTAAAGGTAGAGTTATAAAAGATGATGCAGTCTCTATTAAAACAATAGTGGGAGAAGAAGAATCAGTAACAATAGAGGGAGAGGTATTTGGAACAGAAGAGTTTGAACCATCCAGCAAAGCATTTAAAATACTTACTATAAAATTAACAGATTACTCTGATAGTATTTATTGTAAGATATTCTCACGTGATGAAGAAGAGTTTGCATCATTAAAGAAAAATTGTAAAGTAGGCGCTTGGTTAAAAATAAGAGGTAGTACAAAACTAGATAAATATGCAGGTAATGAAATAGTATTAAATATAAGAGACATCAATAAAATACCACCAAAGAGAACAAAAAAAATTGTAGATGATGCACCTGTAAAAAGAGTTGAACTTCATGCACATACTATGATGAGTCAAATGGATGGAGTTACAAAATTAGACCTTGGTAAACATACTTGTGAACTTGTAAGTAATGCGATTGAAGCTGGTTATAGAGGAGTCGCAATAACTGACCATAATGGATGCCAGGCTTTTCCTATTTCATATCAATTAATACGTGCACATAATAAAAAAATTGAAAATGTAAAAGATCATTTCAAAGGATTATATGGAACAGAATTAACACTTGTTGATGATACAGTATATGTTGTAGTAAGACCAAATGATTTGCCACTTGAAGGAACAACTTATGTAGTATTCGATACAGAAACAACGGGATTTAATGCAGCTGGTGGAGATCAGATGATTGAAATTGGTGCGGTTAAATTAAAAGATGGAGAAATAATAGATAGATTTGATGAATTAATTAATCCTGGATATCATATCCCAGACCATATATCAGAACTTACTTGTATTACAGATGATATGGTTAAAGATTCTGATACCGAAGAAGAAGTAACAAAAAGATTCTTATCTTGGGTAGGAGCTTGTCCACTTGTTGCACATAATGCTAAATTTGATATTTCTTTCGTTTCAATGGCAATGAAAAAATACAACTTAGGTGAATTTAATTATACAGTATTAGATACCTTAGAACTTTCACACATTCTAGATCAAGCATATGCAAGACATAGTCTATCAGCTTTGGTAAAAAGATATAATGTACCTTGGGAAGAGGATGCACACCACAGAGCGGATTATGATGCAGAAGGAACAGCTTATGTGTTTGCTAAAATGTTACAAAAGTTAATAGCACAAAACTATGATACTATTAGAGATTTAGAAAGACTAATACCAAAAGATGAAATACATAAATTTGGTAGAACATATCATTTTAATGCAATCGCAATGAATAAAACAGGACTTAAAAATTTATTTAAAATAATTTCACTTGCAAATACAGTATACCTTTATAAAACACCTAGAATATTAAGAAGTAAACTAGAAGAATTAAGAGAAGGACTCCTTATTGGTAGTGGTTGTTATGAATCTGAAGTGTTCATACAATCAAGAAGTAAAGAGGGAGAAGAACTAACAAATGTAATTAATTTTTATGATTATGTTGAGGTACAACCTCCTGAAGTATATGGACATTTAATTCAAACAAGCGATTTTAAAAATGAATATGAAGTACAAGCCCATATAAGTAAGATAGTAAGAGCAACAAAAGACGCAGGTAAGATTATAGTTGCGACTGGTGATGTACATCATTTCTATAGAGAAGATAAAATATTTAGAGAAATAATAGTTAATCAAAAAGTTCCGGGTGGAGGAAGACACCCATTAGCTAAACGTGATATTACATCTATTCCATCTCAACATTTTAGAACTACTAACGAAATGTTAAAAGATTTTGAATTCTTAGGAAAAGACTTAGCCTATGAAATAGTAGTTACTAACACAAATAAAGTATTAGATATGGTAGATGAAATAGAGGTAATTATAGATACTAAAGGTATACCGTTTTCACCAAGAGTTAAAAGTGATGATGGCGCTTCTTACTTAGATTGCCCTAGAGTAGTTGCGGATTTAGTTTATTCAAAAGCCGCATCTTGGTATGGTAATCCACTTCCATATAATATAGAAGAACGTATCGCAAAAGAATTATATGGAGACATTGTATATAAGTGTTTTAGTGATAAAGTATCTGAAGAAGATAAAGATATTAGTAAAGAAGAGTTTGATAAAAAAGTATTTGGTATGGTGCATGATGCCATAATAGCTGGATTTGATAATGTTAAAAAAATATTAAGAGAGTATTTAAAAAGTAAATGGACCGAAGAGGATGGAGAATTAAATGATGATTCCTTAAATAAAAAAGTAAAAAAAGAATTAGGAGGAATCATAGGTGGAGGATTCGATCCAATATATCTAATTGCCCAAAGACTTGTTAAACACTCTAATGATGATGGATATTTAGTTGGTTCTCGTGGTTCGGTTGGTTCAAGCTTCGTAGCTACAATGATGGGTATTACAGAAGTTAATCCATTGCCAGCACATTATAGATGTCTAAACTGTCAAACTAGTATATTTAATGATGATAATGGAAATCCACTTGGTAGTGAATATTCTAGTGGATTTGATTTACCAGATAAAAAATGCCCTAAGTGTGGAAGCCTTATGTATAAAGATGGACAAGATATGCCATTTGCCACTTTCTTAGGCTTTAATGCAGATAAAGTACCAGATATAGATTTAAACTTCTCAGATTTAAATCAAGCATCAGCTCATGAATATACAAAAGTATTATTTGGTGTTGATAATGTATATCGTGCAGGTACCATAGGAACAGTCGCAGATAAAACTGCATTTGGTTATGTAAAAGGTTATTGTGAAGATAAAAATGTAATGATGCGTACAGCAGAAGTAGAAAGACTAGCAGCTGGATGTACAGGCGTTAAAAGAACAACAGGTCAACACCCTGGTGGAATAGTTGTTGTCCCAGATTATATGGATGTATCAGATTTTACACCATTCCAATTCCCTGCGGATGATCCTACAAGTCCTTGGAGAACAACTCACTTTGATTACCACTCAATCGAAGAGGATTTATTAAAACTTGATATATTAGGTCATTCAGATCCAACACAATTACGTATGATTCAAGATTTAACTAAGACAGATATATTGAAAGTACCAATGGATGATAAAGATACAATGAGTATATTTACCTCTACAAAAGCACTTGGAGTTACAAATGAACAAATCATGTGTCCAACAGGAACACTAGGCATACCAGAATTTGGTACTCCATTTACTATTTCAATGGTATCTGAAACTAAACCAACAACATTCGCAGAACTTATTAAAATATCAGGACTTTCACATGGTACTGATGTTTGGCTAGGTAATGCGCAAGAACTTATTAAAAATAATATTGTTCCATTTAAAGAAGTAATTGGATGTCGTGATGATATTATGGTTTACTTAATGTATCATGGAGTTGCACCAATTAAAGCATTCAAGATAATGGAGTTTGTAAGAAAGGGTAGAGCAAGTAAAGACCCAGAAACATGGCAAACACATAGAAAAACTATGGAAGAAGCAGGCATTGAACCATGGTTTATAGATTCATGTCAAAAGATTAAATATATGTTTCCAAAAGCCCATGCAGCAGCATATGTTATAAGTGCATTTAGAATAGCGTGGTATAAAGTTCATATGCCAGTATATTTTTATGCATCGTGGTTAACATCAAAAGCAACTGATGTTGATGTAGAAACTATGATTAAAGGTTATGATGCAATAAAATCAAAAATAGAAGATATACAACTTAAGGGGTATGAAGCTACTAATAAAGAACAGGGTATTCTAGAAAGTTTAAAAGTATGCTTAGAAGCAACTGCTAGAGGAATAAAATTTGTACCAATTGAGCTAGATAAAAGCAATGCAACTGTTTGGAATGTAAAAGATGAAACCTCAATATATCCACCATTTGCATCAATTGATGGACTAGGTGATACAGTTGCTAATAATATTGTAAATGAACGACAAAAACAAAATTTCTTAAGTATTGAAGATTTACAAAATAGATGTAAAATATCTGCAACATTAATAGATAAAATGAAATCAATGAAAATACTTGATGGTATGGATGAATCAAGTCAATTAAGCCTATTCTAATGAATGGGCTTTTTAATATGTAAAATTATGTAAATATGTTGTTGCTGATGCCATTAAGTCTTGAAAAAATACTAGGGGGTGGGGTAACATTTGCTTTAGTTAAGACACTTAAACCAGTAGAAGGATCTGGAAAAAAAGCTGAAGCAAATAAATTCGCAGTAGTAAAAAATTCTAATACTTGTTATACAGTATATGCATCAACCAATGCCAAATATTGGGGAGTATATGTATATTACAAACAAGCAGGCTCAAGTTCTTTTGGAAACAGAAAAATTTAAAGCCTTAGTAAATATCATGACAATGACGGAGTAAAATCTCAAAAAATATGTTTCACAAAGTAAGCATATCAAAATGAAACCTTCAGAATTCTAGTAAGATGAAATCAAGGTTCAAATAATAGAGTATATAAAACAGCAAGTTCTTGGAAGCTAGTTGGATATTATTCAAACAATGCAATTGTACACAGACAACAGATGTGAGAAACAAGTAGATCTTAAAAGAACTAGCAATTATACTTACCGTAATACTTCTGTGCGTCCAACCGTTAAAAAAGCATGTCAAAAAAATGGATATGTATATGTGAAAGGTTCTGATAATGGAAAAATAGAATCATTTGATTGGACTATTTCTTATGGTGGATGTACTATAATTCAAAAACAATGAGCAATTTTATGATTAAAAGAAAATATACTAATAGCGGTAAAAAATATGTTTGTGTATGAGATGAGGATAATAATCTTACAATAAGAAATGTAGATGGCGGCTGTTAATGTAAAATTAGTAGTTAACATAAAACATGTTAACTGCTTTTTTTATTTTGCACTAAAAATGTAATTTTCTTGCTTTAGTAATACAGTAATGCTAAAATTATAGTGGTGACGTAAATGAAAAAGATAATAACTGATTATTTAAATGAAACAGCAGTAAAATATCCTAATAAGGTAGCATTTGCTACTGATAAAGAGGAAATAAATTATGATGAATTTACTAATAAAAGTAAATCCATAGGTACTTATCTAGCAGGCTTAGAAACATTTAAACAACCAATTGCTATTTATATTGACAAAAGCATAAACCTTGCTTTGTCTATGATTGGTACAATATATAGTGGAGGTTTTTATACAGTACTAGATACAAAATCTCCAATGGATAGGATAAATCAAATAATTACTACTCTTGATTGTAAGTATATAATAACTGATGACAAAAATATGTCGAAAATTGTTGAAGAATTTCCAAATGTTACAATAATCAATATTAACGAAGCTAAAGCAACTAATGTTAACCAAGAATTACTTGATAATGTACATGAAAGAATTATTGATACAGATACAATGTATATTTTATTCACATCCGGTTCTACTGGAGTACCAAAAGGGACTGTATTATCTCATAGGGCAGTCATAAGTTACGTAAATTGGTTTATAAAAGCTTTTGATATTACAAGTGAAACCACTTTTGGAAGTCAAACTCCATTTTATTTCAGTATGTCAGTAAGTGATGTGTTTTCTACTATATTAACAGGAGCTACATTCTATATAATTCCAAAAATGTATTTTTCTTTTCCAGTTAAACTAATAGAGTTTCTTGAAGAAAAAAAAGTAAATACAATTTATTGGGTTCCATCAGCACTTTGTATACTAGCAAATCTAGGGGCGTTAACAACAGATAATCTAAAAAATTTAAAGAAAGTATTATTTGCAGGCGAAGTAATGCCTACTAAACAACTTAATATGTGGATGAATAAAGTTGATGCAATGTATGCTAATCTTTATGGGCCAACTGAAACAGTTGATATTTGCACCTATTATATTGTAAACAGAAGATTAAGTAATGACGAATCAGTACCAATAGGAAAGCCATGTGACAATTGTGATGTATTAATTGTAAAAGAAGATAACACATTAGCACAAGATGGTGAAGCTGGTGAACTACTAGTAAGAGGAAGCTTCCTTGCCAGTGGCTATTATAAAAATAAAGAAAAAACGAACCAAGTATTTGTTCAAAACCCAGTTAATCCAGATTATAATGAACTTGTATATAAAACAGGTGATATAGTAAAGAAAAATGAATTAGGCGAAATAATTTATTTATCTAGAAAAGATTATCAAATTAAACACATGGGATATAGAATAGAACTTGGAGAAATTGAGTCGAAAATTTCTGCAATTGATGGTATAATACTATGTTGTAGTATTTATGATGAAAAAGAGGATAAAATCATTTTATACTATCAAACAAATTCCTTAGAAGAAGATAAATTAATATCTTTAATAAGAGAAAAATTGCCAACATATATGGTTCCAAATGTTTACATTAAATTAGATAGAATGCCATATAATGCAAATGGTAAAATAGATAGAAAGGAACTTAAAAATAAGTATTTAAGTAAGTAAAGAGGTATGAAAGAATTATTAAGTATTTTAGAAGAAGTAAAACCAGGAGTAGATTTTAATAATGAAAAGGAATTAATAACAGATGGAATATTAGATTCATTTGATATAGTTACATTAGTATCAGAAATAAATGATGCTTTTGATATAGAATTCCCAGTAAGTGAAATTATTCCAGAAAATTTTGAAAATATTGATGCTTTATATAAAACAATTGAAAAAGTAAAAGAAAATAATTAATATGTTAATTAATTCAATAAAGTTTGTAGTTTTTGCGGCACTAGTAGTATTTTTGTATTACATAGTGCCTTTAAAAAAAAGATGGATTGTTTTATTAGTATCAAGTTATATATTTTATTTTTTATCAAGTAAATATTTAATTGTATTTATATTATTAAGTACATTATCAATTTACTTATCTGGAATTTTAATAGGCAAACAAGATGATTTGCTAGCTTCATGTGAAGATAAAGAAAAGAAAAAAGAGTTAAAAATTAAAGTAAAAAAGAGAAAGAAACTTATTTTAACACTAGGAATACTATTTAATGTTGGTATATTACTAGTTCTTAAATATAGTAATTTCTTTATTACAACCGTAAATAGTATAGTAAAAAGCAATATTCCATTAGTTAAATTTTTATTACCTTTAGGAATATCATATTATACATTACAAGCAATTAGTTATATTGCAGATATTTATCGTGGAAAATATAAACCAAGTAAAAATATATTTGAAGTTAGTTTATTCTTAATATATTTTCCTATTATTACAGAAGGGCCTATATCTAGGTTTGATGAATTAGCACCTCAATTATATAATGGAAATAAACTAAAGTATGAAAATCTAATAAATGGTGGAGGAAAAGTACTTTGGGGATTTTTTAAAAAAATGGTTATCGCAGATAGATGTGGTATATATGTTAGTAGCGTATTTAAACCAGGCATAACAGGACTACCAATATTAGTAGGTGTAGTATTATATACTATTCAATTATATGCAGAATTCTCCGGATGTATTGATATAGTAAGTGGATTATCAGAAACAATGGGTATTAAATTGCCAGTTAACTTTGAAAGGCCATTCTTTTCAAAGAGTATTCAAGAATTTTGGAGAAGATGGCATAAAACACTTGGTGCTTGGTTAAAAGATTATGTATTCTACCCAGTATCATTATCAAAAGCATCAATGAATGTTACTAAATTTGCTAGAAAAAATTTAAGTAAGAATTTAGCTAAATTTGTGCCAATAGCATTTTCACTATTCTTTGTTTGGTTTTTAAATGGATTTTGGCATGGAGCAAGTCTTAAATATATATTCTATGGATTATATTATTACATAATAATGATGGTTGCACTTTTATTCAAACCACTTACCGATAAATTAGTAGAATTATTAAAAATAAATACAGATTCAAAAGGATTTAAACTATTTCAAATAATTAGAACTTGTATCTTTGTATTTATTGGTATGTTAATATTTAGATCAACATCAGTTAAAGATGCATTTGTAACACTAGGTTCAATATTTGCTCATTCAACACTTAGAGTAACTTCATTTGGACTAACTAAAATTGACTTTCTAGTTATCATGGGTGGAGTAGTATTATTATTTGTATATGGAATTTTAGAAGAAAAAGGTTATAACGTTATAGATAAAATAAATAATAGTAATCTAGCATTAAGATATCTTATATATTTTATAATTGTATTTGCAATTATAATATTTGGAATATATGGACCTGGATATAATGCAAGTGATTTTATCTATGCGCAATTTTAAAGGAGGGGGAAAGTAAAATGATAAAGATATATATAAAAAGATTTTTTGAATTTGCTGGCTTCTTTCTAATATGTTTAGTTGGAATTGTAATAACTTCTAAAATATTTGTACCAAAATGGATGAATTCAGATAATAATTATGAAAAACAAATAGTTGATGGTTTTTATGATCAAAAAAGAAATACAATTGATGTAATGTTTGTAGGAAATAGTGATATGTATGATGGAGTTTCACCAATGGAATTATGGGGAAAATATGGAATAGCTGGGTATAACTATTCACACCCATCATCTAGAACATGGACAGACTACTACAATATAAAGATGATTCTAGAAAGACAAAAACCTAAATACATCTTTTTAGGTGCTGATTCATTCTTTACAGTGGAAAGGCCACGAAATGGGGATAATGCTAAACCAACAACAAGCATGAGAATGTCAAAGGCAAAAATAAAAATGTTAATGGATAAAAACATTCACACATCAATTCCAATAAAAATAAGTTATATATTCCCAATAATAAGATTTCATTCAAGATATAATGATTTAACTAAAGATGATTTTAAATATGCATTTAAGAGTGCATATATGCCAACAAAAGGTTTTGTAATTACTACTAAAATTAAACCACTTAAGAATACTAACTATATGAATAAAAAGAAAAAGGTTGAAAAAATTCCAAGAAAGAATAGAAAATACTTGGATATGATTGTAGAATTGTGTAAGAAAAACAATGTCAAATTGGTATTCTTAGAAACACCTTCCGCAGATTCTTGGAATCATAAAAGACATGATGCAGTAGAAAAATATGCACAAGATAATGATGTTTTATTCTTTGATATGAACTATTATATTGATGAGATAGGACTTGACTGGGAGACTGATTCAAAAGATGGTGGAAATCATTTAAATCTTTATGGCGCAATAAAAGTTAGTGATTACATTGCTGAATATATACATGAAAATCTAGAAATACCAGATAGAAGAAGCGATAAGAAATATAAAAATTGGCATAAAGAATATAAAGAATATACAAAATTAAAGGAAGGAAATCTTAATGCAATGGCAGAAAATAAAAAATAGTTTAGGAACATTCTATTATAGCTTTTCTAAAACAAGTAAAGAGTTACTTGAGATTGCATTAAGAGAAGAGAAAATAACTTCCTACAAAATTTCAGAGTCCATAAATGGAAAACCTTATATAGATAATAGTAATATCTTTTATAATATAAGTCATAAAAATAAAATGGTTGGATTAATAATATCTGATAGTGAAGTAGGGCTAGATATTGAATACATTGATACAGAAAATATAAAAAGAAAATCCACCTTAAAATACTTTTTCACTGAAAAAGAAAGAGAATCTATAACAAATAATGAAGAATTACTTACTTTATGGACAAAAAAAGAATCATATATAAAACTAAATGGTGGAATGCTTAGAGATGCCATAGGATTAGATATTAATAATACTAATGTTATATTTGATACATTTAAACTTGATAATTACATAATTACAATTTGTAAGAGTAAATAAGTATTAAAAATACTTATTTTTTCTTTGTATAAATGAAGTACAAAAAACTAGCAAAAAAACATAAAATACAAAACACATATAGTATGTAAGAGAAAAGTTTTGATAATTTTTAAGCACTTATACTTCCACTAAACATCAAATTAAAATTTACTAATATGTATCATACGTGATATAATTTTATAGAAGACAAATACTAGAAAAGAGGTAGTTATATGAAGAAAGTAGTCTTAATTGATGGTAACAACATACTTTTTAGAAGTTATTATGCAACTGCATATAATGGAAACACTATGAAAAATTCTAAAGGATTTCCTACAAATGCAATATATGGACTTATAAATATGTTAAATAAAATAATAAATGAGGAAATGCCAGAATATATTATGGTCGCATTTGATAAGGGAAAAACATTTAGACATGAAAAGTATCTTGACTATAAAGGTGGTAGAGGAGAAACTCCTGATGAACTAAAACAACAATTCCCAGTCGCGAAGAAAATAGTAGAGGCACTTGGAATGACTTATTATGAAATTGATAACTATGAAGCAGATGATATAATAGGAACATTCGCAAAAAAAACAGAAGAAGATCCAGAATTCGTTTCAACTATAATTAGTAGTGATAAAGACTTACTTCAATTAATTACTGATGAAACTGATGTTAAACTATTAAAACCAGTTGGTTATGTAAGAATGACACATCAAGAATTCTTAAACACATATGGAATAGAGCCAGCTAGAATGGTTGATTTAAAAGCCTTAATGGGAGATTCATCAGATAACATACCTGGTGTTAAAGGAGTAGGTGAAAAAACAGCCCTTAACTTATTAAAAGAATATAAAACTCTTGATGGAGTATATGAAAATATAGATAATATAAAAGGTAAACTAAAAGAAAAACTAGAAACTGACAAAGACAAGGCATACATGAGTTATGACCTAGCAACTATATATAAAGATGTTCCAATAGATACAGATTATGAAAAGATAAAATATAGAGGAATAGATGCCTTAAATTATATTGAATTACTTGAAGACCTGGAATTTTATTCATTAATAAAAAAACTAGATATAAAAAAAGAAAACTTAAAAAAAGAGCCTAATGTGAATGAAGAAATTAACTATAAAACAATAACTAATGTTCAAGATTTTAAAATTAGTAAAGATTATGCAATATACCTAGAATTATATGGATATAATTATCATGATGCAGATATAATTGGTGCATTTATATATAATGGAGTAGAAAATTACTATATTCCATATGAAGTATTAAAAGAAAATCCAAATATGTTAAATACAGGATTCAACTGCATTACATATGACATAAAAAAGATACTTTATGCATTTAATAAGGACAATATAAAACTAGATAAGTGTAATTATGATTTAATGATTGCGGGGTATCTACTTAATCTAAATGTAAAAGATGATATTGCTTATATAATGAATAATAACGGCTGTAATGTAGAATTCTATGAAAATGAATTTGGAAGTGGATCTAAACTTTCTATGCCTAATGATGATGTAATAATTAAAAACGGAATAAAGAAAGCTAAATATATTTATGATACTAAAGAAGAATACATTAACAAATTAACAAGTGAAGAAGAGTTATACTTATTTAATGAAATAGAATTACCACTTGCATATGTACTTGCTGACATGGAAATAACTGGTGTAAAAGTAGATAGAGAATATCTACATCAAATGAGTAAAACTCTAGAAGAAAGAATGAATAACTTAACAAATGAAATATATGAGCTTGCAGGAGAAGAATTTAATATTGCATCCCCAAAGCAGTTAGGAGAAATTTTATTTGTAAAACTTGGTATACCATATCCTAAAAAAGTTAAAGATAATAATTTCTCTACTAGTAAAGATATTCTAGATAAAGTGGCTTCATTTCATCCAATTATAAATAAAATAGAAGAATATAGATTAGTATTCAAACTATATAGAAATTATGCGGTAGGACTATTACAAGAAATAAAAGAAGATGGAAGAATTCACACTATATTTAATCAAACATTAACAAGAACTGGTAGATTATCTTCATCAAATCCTAACCTACAAAACATCCCAGTAAGAATAGAAGAAGGTAAAATAATTAGAAAAGCATTTATTCCAGATGAAAATTCAATATTCCTATCAAGTGATTATTCACAAATTGAATTAAGATTATTTGCACATATGGCTAATGCGACTAATCTAATTGATGCATTCGTTAGTGGAAAAGATATTCATAAAAAAACAGCGAGTGATATATTTGGAGTTGACATAGACCATGTTACTCCACAAATGAGATATAACGCAAAAGCGGTTAATTTTGGAATATTATATGGTATTAGTAGTTTCGGATTATCAGAAGATTTAAATATAGATGTAAAGAGTGCCAAAAAATTTATTGATGACTATTTAAATACATATCCCGGAATTAAAGATTATATGGATAACGTTATAAAAGAAGCACATCGACTTGGATACGTTAAGACTATAATGAATAGAAAAAGAGTAATAGAAGAATTAAATAATAAAAATTATATGATTAGAAGTATGGGAGAGAGAATGGCACTTAATACACCTGTACAAGGTAGTAGTGCGGATATATTAAAAAAAGCAATGATTGAAATCTTTGATAAATTTAACTCCTTAGGATTAAAAAGTAAAATGTTAATTCAAGTACATGATGAACTTGTATTTAATGTTTTAGAAGAAGAAAGAGAAACTGTAGAAAAAATAGTTACAGATATAATGGAAAACACATATAAATTAAGTGTACCACTTAAGGTTGAAATAAATGAAGGTAAAAACTGGTACGATGCCAAATAAAGGTTGTGATTAAATGAACAAAACTACAAAATATATGTTGATTAGTCTAATTGCTAATAGTTTTTTATCTATATTTAAAATAACATTTGGATTTTTAAGTAATACCAAAAGTTTAATTGCAGATGGAATACATTCCTTTTCTGATCTTACTACAGATATAATTGCAATATTAGGTTCTCATATTTCAAAGAAGCCTGCAGATAATGAGCATAGAAGAGGACATGGTAAAATAGAATATGTAACTAGTCTAATAATAAGTGTATTTATAGTTTTACTTGGTAAATCAATGCTTAAAAATGCATTTGATATATCAAATACAACACCTAGTATTTATCTTAGTATAGTAGTATTAGTTACTATAATAACAAAGTATTTAGTATCATCACTTCTTATTAAAAAGGGAGAAGAAACAAATGACATGATTTTAATATCATCAGGTAAAGAATCATATACAGATGTTTATTCATCACTTCTAGTACTTATAGTAATAATATTATCACAATTCTCATCTAAATTTAGATTCTTAAAATATGTAGATATGATAGGTACTATTTTAATTAGTATATTAATTATCATTATGGGTATAAAACTACTTATACAGAACTTATCATTACTAATAGGAGAAGCAGAATTATCAAGTGATACCCTAAATAAAGTAAGAAGTATAATAAATGATAGAAGTGAAAAATTTATATTAAGTGACTGTACAATGTTTAAACTAGGCAGTTACTACGAAGTAAATTTAAAAATACTTGTTGATGGTAAGACAACAGTAAAAGATGGACATAACTTAATGGATGATATAGAACATGATTTGTTAAATAGCGATATGAATATTAAATATGTTAATATTCATATTGAGCCTTTAGAAGAATTAGAACAAGTAAAAAAATGTAAATAGCGATTATTTTCATTATATAAAGTTTTCTCATATACCTTAATTATGTTATCATTAATATAGTAAAGGATAGTGAATTTTATGTATTGTAGAAAATGTGGGAACAAAATGGGCGATAGTGAAAAATTTTGTACTAGATGTGGTACAAAAGTAGAACCTACTGACATTAATACCTCAGCACCACAAATGTTTATGTATAATGATATAAATAGAAATATTAACAATAATGCAAGTGATGGAGAATTAATACGAGCATATATTGGAAGTAAAGAAAACAAAATGTATTACAAAGCAATATCTAAAAAAGGTTTTAATATATGGGCATATCTTTTTGGCGCAGTATATTATGCATATAGAAAATTATATATTGCATCTCTAATAATTATAGTAATAAATATACTTATTATATATGTATTAAAATTAAATTACTTATTAGCGTTTGTAAATATTTTATATGCAAGTTTATTCTATAAAATATATGGAACACACATTGAAAAACAAGTTGATAAAATTAAAAATAAAAATCCAAATGCTACTAGAGATGAACTAATAAGAAAATGCAGTAGAAAAGGTGGAATAAGTATATTATCTCCAATAGTAATTCTAATTATTTCATTTGTTTGTTCATATATGGGGTTAATAGCAATTGGATCCAATAATACAAAGTTAGTAGGAACTTGGGATTGCCAAGGAGTAGATAATGATAGATTATTAACACAATTTAATACAGATAGTAGTTTTAACTATTCAGGATATTATAATCCAACTAGTAATTATATAAAGGGAACATATAAAATTTATAAAGCAACTAATGATACATATTTATTACTACTTATATCAGATGAAGTAGTAAAAGATGGTACCAAAACAACAGGATTTAACTATTCACTAAACACAATAATTATTAATGATGATAATTTGCAATTAGGAGAATCATATACATGTAAAAGAAGCACAAGTCTATATTAGATTTGTGCTTTTTAAGTATTGGTTGCTTTTTCAAGACTTTTATGGTATAATATGCATGCTTTAAAAAAAGGGGGAAATATTTATGGATATCAAAATAGTAAGTGATGGATCATTTGATGATATAATAGAAAAATATAATATTAAGACAGTTGAAGAATTAAAAGTATATGCCAAAGTGTATGAAGAATTAAAAAATAGACCAATAAATCGTATGGTTTTATCAGCAATTAGAAGAGCGGATGTACTAGAAGGTTATTATCCAAAAGATATAGAAAATTTAAAAGTAAACATTGATAAATTTACTTCATCACTTTATCTTCCATTTAACTTTAACACAAAAATATTTAGTATTGCAGCATGTGAATTTCCAACAGTATATCAAATAAAACACGCCAACTCTATAAGAGGAGTGGGAGATGTAAAAAAGGTATATGTTAAAGATGCACTTAAAATGTACCAAGATAGAATTGACACGCTACTTTTTATGACTCCAGAAAAAGATTTGGATTTGGATATTCTTACACGCAATCAGGAAGAAAAAGAAAAAATAGTTAATTCATCACTGATGTTATGGGATTTACTTAGCAGTTCTGATAATTTTGTTTGGGGTCCAATGACTGATGACATGAAAAGAAGGGCATTAGCAACTAAAGAACCATTTGTTAGAATAATTGCTGCATACAATGATAAGGAAGAATTAAATAACTATGGTATTAATAACAACGTTATAAAAAAATTCATTAGAAAATAATAAAAAAGCTGCATTACGATTATTGGATTTAATAAGGTATTACCAATTTACCAAATGTCGAAAAATGTAGTTTTTTATTTGACAATAACAGTAGAAAAAGTGCCAGTTAATTAGTATAATATTCTTAAGCAGTATAAAACTATTAATAAGGAAAAGGACTATGGAACAAGATAAAATTTTTATAGATATTGATAATTTACCTAAGAAGTTAAACAGTAGTGAAACACAAGAATTATTTATAAAGATGAAAAGTGGGGATATCCAGGCAAAAGAAAAACTAGCTACACATAATATAAGAATTGTTTTATATGAAGTAATAAAAAAATTTAGATACATAGAATATGATCCTAAAGAACTTGTATCAGTTGGAAATGTAGGATTAATGAAAGCAATTAACACATATGATATAACTCAAAATGCTTGCTTTTTTACATATGCTCAAAAATGTATAGATAATGAAATATTATACTTTTTAAGAGAAAATAAAAAGAACTCTTCTAATTTTTCACTTGAATATGTTTTAACTGAATCCGATGAAGGTAATGAATTAACTCTAAAAGATGTTATTACATCAACAGATAAAACTACAGAAGAAGAATATGAAAACGATGAAGTAAAAAATATTGTAAGAGAAATAGTAGAAAAATTACCTCCTAGAAAGAGTAAAATAATTATGCTTAGATACGGCTTTTATGATGATGAAATATATACACAAGAGGAAATAGGAAGATGTCTTAATATAAGTCAATCAAATGTATCTAAAATTATTGATGTAACACTAGATGAGATTAGTAAAGAACTATATAAAAGGGATATAATTTATAAGATAAGAAATAAAAGCAAATATAAATTTTCATATGAAAGAGGAGAAAAAGTAAAAGTTAAGAAAAATTGACATAAGAGTATCATTTGATTATAATTAAACAAAGTAGTTAAGGAGGTTATATGAAAAAGATAACTTATGTCACAGGTAATTGGGCTAAAATTGATAGTGCAAAACAAATACTTGAACCCCTTGGTTTTACAATCGATAATGTTAAAATGGACACATTAGAAATTCAGGCAGATGATGTAATAGAAGTAGCAAAGTATTCTGCGAAATGGGCAAGTGAAAAATTAAAATGCTCAACTATAAAAAATGATTCAGGACTTTTTGTAGAAGCATTAAATGGTTTTCCAGGTGTTTATACTCATTATGTTGATGATACATTAGGAGAAGATGGATTATTAAAATTAATGGAAGGTATAGAAAACAGAAACGCTTATTTCAAAGAAGCAATCGCATATTGTGAATATGGGCAGGAACCTGTCGTATTTGTAGGAATAACAAAAGGCAAAATAGCAAAAGAAAAAAGTGGTACATATGGTTGGAGTTGGGATTTCATATTTATACCTGATGGAGAGGATAAAACTCTTGGAAACTTTCCAGATAAAGAAAGATGGAAATTTTGGAGCTTGGATGCATATACTGAATTAGCTAATTATCTAAATAATCTTGAAGAAAATAAAAAATAATTTGACAAACAAAAAATATTTGTTACAATTATCTTAACAAGTGAGTTTGAGTAGAAGTTAAATTCAAGCCTCAAAGGGTATTTACCTACACGTACATTAAGCACGGAGTCACTACAAATAGTGATTTTGTGCTTTTTATTTAGCACAATAAATCACTATATTATAAGGAGGATTTATGAAATTTATAGGTACAAAAGAATTAGAAACAGAAAGATTATTACTTAGAAAAGTAACAATTAATGATGCCGAAAAAGCATTTGAAGAATGGTGTAGTAAAAGCAAAGTAGAAAAATTTAAATAAGGAGAATATATGGAAAAATTAAAGCATGAAATACCATCACTTTCAAGAAAAGAAGATGCGATAAGTTATATAAATGAGTTTTATGAATATGGCTCTAGAATAAATGGCAGTGGTAAGTTAGATGATTATTTAGATGATTATGAAGGTTGGCTAAAACACTTAAAGTGGCAATCAAATGTAAAACCTGATGAAGAACATGTACCAGCTCTAACATACTTCTTAGTAAGAGAAAGTGATAATAAAATAGTTGGAATGTTGAACATAAGACTTACATTAAATAATAAATTAAAAAATAGTGGGGGACATATAGGTTATGGAATAAGACCAACAGAAAGAAAAAAAGGCTACAATAAAATAAATTTATATCTAGGTTTAAAAGAATGTAGGAAGCATGGAATAACTGAAGCGGAACTTTGGTGCAACAGAAGTAATATTGGATCTTCTTCTACTATGAAGGCATTAGGGGGTGTATTATCTAAAAGCGTTTATAATGAAGAAAAAAATATTTATATAGATAAATACGTAATAGATGTTAATAAATCCCTTGAAAAATATAAAGATACTTATGGTAAATATTGTTAAGTATGCAGATCTTAGTATCTTTTTATTTAAAAATATGTTACCATTTATATAGAAGGATATAGGTGAGTGTATATGAGCGATAATAAAAGTGCTAATGAGAAATTAAAGAATAATAAGAAAAAAGTAGTTATATTATTACTAGTACTAGTAATAATTGCATCGTTATATTTCTTAATATCAAATATAACAATGAGTAAATATAAAACTTTTGAATCAGATAATATTGTATATACAGTAGATAAAAATGAAGATTATATATTATTTACAATGCCAGGTGCAAGTAATTGTAGTGAAGAAATTAAACTTGTAAAAAATAAGATTGATAGTGATAATAATTTGAATTTATATTTTGATTTTAAATATAAGTGTGGTTTATGTGGTGAAGAAGATGAAATATTTAAAATACCAACAAAAGGTAAGACTATTAATGAAGTAAAAGCTTACTACAGAGTTAAAAGTATAGAAAATTGCAATCAGAATATATCTTATAAACCAATTATGTATATTTATCCAACTGAAGAAATGGATTTAACCGTTAAACTTAAAAACAATAATTTACTTACACATACTTATCCAAAGTATAATGATGCTTGGAATATTCACGTAAAAACAAATGGTGAAATATATGATTATAATACAAATAGAAGTTATTACGCATTATATTGGGAGGCAATTGATAACACAAAAATAAACACTAATGAAGGTTTTGTAGTTGAGGGTAAGAATACCATTAAATTTTTAGAAGATAAATTAGAATATCTTGGCCTTAACAAGATGGAAATTAATGAATTTATTGTTTATTGGATAGATAAACTTGAAAATAATAAATATAATTATATAAGATTTAGAAATACAAATGAAGTAAATAATTACATGCCTTTAGAATTCAGTAAGAAACCAGATACATTAATAAGAATAATTATGGATTATAAACCTCTTAAAGAAAAAATAAATGTTAAAGAGCAAGTGCTAGAAAAGAACACAAGAAGTGGATTTACAGTTGTCGAATGGGGAGGAAGAAAAATTAAATAATAGGCCATGTTTTATAGAAAAAAAGGATTAAAAAATTGATGATTCCAGCAGTGTAAATGGTTTTAATTGACAATTTCAAACATTTGTGCTATAATATGCTTCGTTAAAGGGGGATTATCATGGAAATTGTATATTTTAACGATATAGAAGCTCAAAATGCTTATATAGCAGAAATAAACAATGAAATAAGAGAAAATATAAATGATAGGAAAAAAACAAGTAAAAAGCATGGCTTTTATAGAACAATAGCAAAAAAGAGTTGGTATATGCCACTAGCAACAGCAATAGCTTCTCTTACTATGTTAGGAATCTCAACAGCTGTCGCAGGACCAGCTATGCTTACTTATCCAATGCTATATGTAGAGATGGCAATTGTTACTGCTGCATCAGCTTTTGCAGGTAAGATGTGTAATTCTAAATATAAAGAGATTGGTGATGTTCTTAATGGAATAGATTCGGAAATAAAATATTTGCAAGAAACAAGAGAAATTCAAATACAAAAATTAAGTGAAATGGTAAAAAATAAATCTACTGGATTAAATGTAAATACACAATCTGAAATTAAAGAAAGCCTAAATAAAGGATGCGAAGAAGCATTTTTTGATGGTTATGATAAAGAAAATAAAGTAAAAGTTTTGAGATTTAAGCCAAATAAATAAAAATTATATAGTATATATAGCCAATACATAAATTGTATTGGTTTTTTTGTTTATATAAAAAAGATAACAATTATTACATAATATAATGAATATATCTTTATAAAAGAAATATAAATAGCTATACAATCTATTGTAATTTCAGTATGTTTTGCTTAAAAAACATATTTTCATACAGTTTGTATATAGAAGTTGCTTTTATGTATAGAAAATATAAGAAAATTAAAAAATAAAGCAGATGATTTATGGAGTAGAAATTTACCAATATTGGCATCATATGAACCTGGTAGTACATTTAATATTGTACCACCCGAAAGCGATACATTTACATATTGATAATAAATAAAGTACATCTTTATTTATAATGTAATTTTATGATACAATGACAATAGAATCAAAAAAGAACTTATTGACACAATCGTGAAAGATAAAGATTATGCTAGTGAATATACATGTAAGCTGTTAAAACCAAGGAGATGAATATATGAAAATTTTTATGATAAGGCATGGTAAAGCAGATTATAGTTATGGTGATGCTCATAATTTTATTGGGCATGGACATGATTTGGCTAAATTAAGTGAAGAATATATTGAAGATGTAATAAAGACATCTAAAGATTCACGTTTGAAAGAAGCAACACTTATTGTGTCTTCACCATATACTAGAGCGCTGCAAACAGCTGCAATTATATCAAAAGAAACAGGATTAGATATAAAAATAGAACCTGATTTGAGAGAGTGGGAACCTGATAAAACATATCAATATAAAGCAAAAGAAATGAAAGAATATTATAAGGATTATATTAAGAATAATGGTATTCCACCAGTTGATAGAGTAGTAAACTGGGAATCAAAAGAACATTTGAAAAGAAGAGTTCAAGATATAATAAAGAAATATAGTAATTATGAATGTATTATTTTTGTTTTCCATAAAATGGCAATTCAATCAATAACTGGAATTGAAAATATCTCTCCAGCTGAAATAATTGAGGTTATACAATAGTAAAAATAATTTATATTTAATAATGATTAATGAAAAAATGTCAAATAAAATACAATCAGTAATTAGATTTATCTTGAAATCATACACTTCCATTAGTGGAGGTGTTTTTATATGTTTGAAACTCCGAGAATAACAATACTCGAATATGAATTAATAATAAATAAAAAATTATATAATCAAGGAATAATAACAGAACAGCAATATAATGATGTCTGTAAAATAATTTATGAAAAAATAAGCCATTGTGATAAAGAAGTTAAATGTTAATAGGGAGGTTGATCATGAGATTTTATAAAGTAAGAGAAGAAATCTTAAAAGGCAAAAATATTGCTGATTCACCTTTAAAAGTTACTTTTTATGCCCGTGTTTCTACTGAAAGCGATGAACAATTAAACACTTTAGACAATCAAATATCTTTTTTTGAAAAATTTATAAAGTTAAATAAAAATTGGACTTATGTTAATGGCTACATAGATGAAGGCATTAGTGGTAGCACTGTTAAACGAAGAAAAAAGTTTTTACAAATGATTGATGATGCTAAATCTGGCTATTTTGATTTAATAGTTACAAAAAAAGTTTCTAGATTTTCTAGAAATTTATCTGATAGTATCAAATATACACAAGAATTACTTGCTAATGCTGTTGGTGTATATTTTCAATCAAATGGAATAAATACTTATGATCCTAACTCTGAATTTATACTTAATATGATGGGAAGTGTTGCTCAAGAAGAGGTTAAAAGACTTTCTTCTCGTGTTAAATGGGGACATAAAGAAGCAATTAAAAAAGGTAGAGTTTTAGGTTCTAATTCAATTACTGGATATAAAAAAGATGATGCTAAATTAGTAATTGTAGAAGAAGAAGCAAAAAAATAAGAAAAATTTTTGAATTGTATGCTACTGGTAAATATGGTTTTTATAAATTAGCAATGGAATTACACAGGCAAGGCATAAATAATTATAAAGGAAATATTTATGATAAAGATACTTTAAAAAGAATAATACAGAATCCTAAATATAAAGGTTTTTATCGTGGACATACTACTGAAACTATTGATTATAGAACTAAACAAAGAGTTTATATACCAGTAGAAGGCCAAGTAATATATAAAGATGAAAGGGTACCAGCCATAGTTAGTGAAGAATTATGGAATCGTGCAAATGAAATATTAGATAGTAAGAGTACACTAATGAAAGCAAGTAATGGCAATGCCAAAAGAGCCGAAAGAAAATATTGTTATACTACAAAAATATTTTGTAGTGAACACAATGTTTCTTACCAGAGAATGTCAAGCAAAAGAAAACAAAAGAAGCCTAGATGGGCTTGTAGTAATTATGTAAAATATAGACTAGATGCTTGTGAAAGTCCAATAATTGCAGAAATGGACTTGAATAATATTTTTGTAATTATTATGGAACAAGTATTTAATAATAAAAATGAAATTATAAAAGAAATGTTAGATTATTATTCTAATTTAAAGATAGATAATAATTATCAATTTGAAATTTCAAAATTAAAAAATGAAATTAAAACTATTGAAGTAAAAAAAGAAAAGGTTTTAGAACTAAATATTGATGGTAGTATTAATAACCTTGAATTTAAAAAAAGAAATGATAGGTATAACGAAGATATATCATCTCTAAATATAAGAATTGAAAAAATAGAGCAAGAAAGAAAACTTATGTCTAATAGTTTTGGTAATATCAATATTATTGAAGATGCTATTAAAAAGCAAGTTGATTATAAAAATAATGTTAGTGAATTTGTAGATAATTTTTTAGAAGAAATTATAGTTTATAAAGAAGATAGCAATAGACATAAATTAAGGTTAAAAATATATATAAATTTATTAAAAAAATCAATTCCTACCGAAAAAGGTGCTAGACACATAGATGATGATAAATACTCGCCAATATTTAGTAAAGAAGTTGAAACATTAGATCTAGGAAGATCTGATTTACAAAGAAATAGTTTTAAAATTAATATATACTTAAGTTGCGATATTTACTAGGTTATATGGTAATCTAGTCTTTTTTACTTTATTTAGGTATCGCTTTCGGGGGTTACTTTCAAGATAATTACAACAGCGGCATCTGTAGAAGAAAAAATAATTGATTTAGAAAAAGATACTTTTTTTGATTCAGGTTCTGTTAAAGTAAGTGGAGCAAGAATAGGTTGTTGGAAAGCAGGAGGTCATGGCTATCAGACATTTCTTCAAGTGTTTGAAAACTCTTGTAATCTTGGTAGTTATACAGGAACATATTTGCATTTGTTGAAAAACATACAAACAATATAAATCATATAACCAAACTAGAGGCTTGTTCTATATACAATTTAATATATGAGGGAGTAAGGCATTCTAATAATGAGGTAATATATATGGGTAAATTTTATTATTAATTATATTAAATAAAAAGCCTTTTAATTCAAGCAGTATAATTGACATGCAATCAAAAAAATTGATATACTATAACTAAGTTAATGGCTTGTTGAGGGGGTTTAATTTATGAAAATAAAAATAAGACAGGCAACAAAGAATGATGCTTCAATAGTAAATGCATTTCTCACTAGGCTGATACAAGATGAAAAAAAATATGATACTAATATTAATGAAAAATGCGTAGTAACTAGTTTATATGAAAATCTAATACCTAATGATAACAATTGTATATTAGTTGCTGAGTATGAAGATAGAATTATAGGTTATTTGTATGGCTATATAGAAGATATTGGCGATGCATATATTAAGTCTAGAGCACAATTAGAAGCAATGTTTGTGGACGAAAAGTATAGAAATTCTGGTATAGGCACAATGCTAATTAATGATTTTGAAATATGGTTAAAATCTAAAAATGTAAAGTATCTAGAATTAAAAGTGTGTAATGGTAATAAAAGTGCAATAGCTTTATATAATAAAAACGGATTTAATAATATTAAGAGTATAATGATGATAGAGTTGGGAGAATAGTATGATATTATCAAGATTTTTTCATAAAGTTGAATTAGATAATAACATAGCGGAGAACCTATTGTTAACTGGGATGTAATTGTTGAGGTTGGTATTTCAATAGATGGACCTAAAAGTCTAAATGATCAAAATAGAATATATAGATCATCCTTTAAATGAATATAGTAAAAAAATTATATTTAGTTCCATTTTTAATAAGTTAATTAATATTTATGAAAAAAATGAAATTATTAGTATCTTCACTTACAAATATGAAAGTTCCACAATATTTTATGGGAGCTTGTATGCATATAAAACTTCAATCTCTTATTGATAATGAAAAATTTCCAATATTTGTTGATGATCTTACTTTAGGATATAGAATGTCAATTAAAAATGGTAATTTTGCATATTTACCTACTTATAATTATACTTTAATACCAAACAAAGTATATGATTATGTTAATAGTGCAGTACTAATTTTTAAAGGGATATCTACTTATATTTCAAAAATAAGGAAATCAAAAGGGAAAAACTTATGGGGGAGAATAAAATGTTTATTGCTGGCACAGGAAACATAGTAGTATTTACCATTATTCCATATATTATAGTATTTTATTATTTGTATTCAATTATTACATTTAATTTTTCAATATTGTTTTGGCTATTATTTAGTATTCCTTATTTATGGTCTATTGCATCATATATAAATTTAAAGTATGAAGGTTTTAATAAAGATATTAAAATAATGTCATTTATAGCATTTCTTTTATCTCTAATATGGTTTGTTTTTAGACCCTTTGGGTTCTTCGTGTATTTAAAGAGATTAATTATAAGTAAAATATCAAAAACTGATATTAAGTACAAGAAAACAGAAAGGTATTGTGTATTATGAATAATGAAAAAATAGAAAATATATTTGATAAATTTGAAATAAATATAAAAGAAATAAAAAGTGCAACTAATTCATTTAATTCAAATGTTTATATAATAACATCAGTTGATGATAAAAGGTATGTACTAAAATTTTGTAATAATGAAAAGAAAATGCTTAATGAAAGCAAATATATGAAATATTTAAAGCCTTATATTCCTGTAGCAGATGTAGTTGGTACTGGTGATTGTGATGAAAAATATTATATTATTCAAAGCTTTTTTGAAGGTAGTAATAAATTTGATGAAGAGGCAAATGAACTTTCAGATGAACAAGTAAGAAATATCGGAATTTTGTTAGCAAAATTACATTCTTGTGAATTATTAGATGAAAGCTCTAATTCTTGGATTATATATCTAAATGGATGTCTTGAAAAAACAGTAGAAACATTAGAAAAAATATTTGGAAAAGAAAATAATAAAAAAATTAGTGATTTTTTAAGTAATTACATAAATGAAAAATTATCTAATAATTATAAAAACTCTATTCTACATATGGATTTTAGAATTGGTAATGTAATGTTTGGTAAAAATGATGAAATAGGACTAATAGATTTAGAAAGTATGAAAAATGGTGAATATGTTTTCGATTTTGTAAAAGTAAATAGACTTTTTAATAATGATAAATTTTTAAAATTTATGGAAGGGTATAATACTATAAAAGCAGTTGATAGTAATTTTGAGGAAAGATTAAATTTTTATAGTTTGTTTGATTCATATACTTCTTTATGGTGGTGTGCTACAAAAAATCAGCTTGATAGTGAATTTTATAAGTTAAATTATAAAATAGTAATGAAATATTTAGCTAAATTAAATAAAGATGGAGTAATTTAATAATTCAATGAAACAGGGGACTTTTAATAGAATATTTAAGGTAGGAAACTTTATAGTTAAATTATCTAAAGAACATTCAAGTGTATCTGAGGAAATTGCAATGATGGGTTCTGATAATATAAAGAAGTATGAAAAAGATATTAATTCAGTTGGTGTAAAAACATCTAAAGTTTATTTACATTTAAAGTCGAAAAACAAATCTTTAATTTTGCAATAATATATTGATGGATATACATTACAAGAATATTTTGAGAGTTTAGAAATTAGCAATGTTGAAAAACTTAAAATGTTTAGAGAGTTAATTGTTCTATATAGTAAAACATTGCGAAATGATAATTTATATTTAGATTGGAATTTGAAAAATTTTATTATATCCAAGGGGAATATTTATTATATAGATTATGTACCTGCATTATATAAAAACAAAATAAAAGAACTTAAGTCAGAAAGATTAGAACAGTATAAGACAAGTTATTTAGATAGAAAAGTTCAATTAGCAGGGATTATGAGTTATGCAATAGTACCATTCTTTAATGAAAATAAACAGGAACTAAGAAAAGTTTTTCTATGTATGATGAGTTGTATTGAAGAAATATTAAATATAAAATATGATGATAATTATTTGACTGATCATGTTTATATTAAAAAAATTAATATGATATTTAATTACTTGAACAGCAATCAAGATTATGAAACATTTATAGAAAAATATAAGTTTATTACGATGGAAAAGACCGCTGTAAAGAAAAAGGCATTATAGTTTTAAAGAAGGTAATAATAAGATTATTGAAAGAAATGGATTAAAACCAATAAGAAAATCGGAAATTGATAGACTTAATAATCCTAATGCAGAACTTACAAAATTAAAGGAAAAAATAATAGAAGTTAGAAATACTCTTACTTCAAAAGTTGATTTACAGAAAGAACTACCTAATTTAATTATTTATTTCAATTTTAATGCAGATACAATATACATAGAATTAGAAATTGATAACAAAATAAAAAGATTTGAGTTATCAAATTTTTATCCAGAAAAATGTTCTTTTGGTGATATAGAGATTCAAAACAGCCGACATAAGAACATTGGAATTGAATGTGGAAGCCTTGAAAATAAAGGGGAAAATGCTCTTTTCTGTTCCAATGGTAACACCAAGCAATCCCGGATTTGTTAAAATAGACTTAACTTTAGGAAAAGAAAAATTATTCTCATATCTTGATTTGTTTGGATTTGGAGAAAAAACTGGAATTGATCTTAATGGAGAAGGTACTGGTATAATATTTAGTCTAGACAAAGTAAAAGATTTAGAACTAGCAACAACAGCATTCGGACAAGGAGTAAGTGTTACGCCAATTCACCTTACTGTCTAATAAATGATACCACAAAAATCACTAGAGGAATAAGTAGTAAATATACTAAAAAGTATGATGTTAGGTTTAATTATAATTGTTTTGTAGAAATATAAAATGTTACTTTTAAAATTAAAATACCAAAATAATAATTAGAAAAGTAACATAAATATAATAAATTTTATTTTTTTAGGAATTTTAATTAGTTTTTCCTAAAAAATAAAAATGATTTGTTTTAATCGTTATAGAAAAATGTATATGTAATTTACAAAGTGATTAAAGTGTGATATATTATAGGCGTAAATTATTCAAAGAAAGGAGTGTGATTAAGATGAAGAATTTACAAGTTATAAATAATGCAGAATTAATCACTACTCCTAATTTATTAAACTTTTAGGAATATTCTTTTAGATTATAAAATTAATTCTGCATTATGCAGAATTTTTTCGTTAGGAGGATATTAAAATGATAATGAAATTAAATATTAATGATAGAGCAGCACTAGCTATCAAGAATAATACTAAAAGAGTAGAGATTAGAGCAAATAAAGAAAATAGTGAACATGATTATAGCAAGTTAAAACAAAACGATATTATAGAATTTACTAGTAATAATTTAGGTGTATTTTATGTTAAAGTTAAAGAGGTAAATCATTATGATTCATTAGAAGAACTTTTTACTTTAGAAGGAACTAGATATACAACTTCATCTACTAATGATAAAGAAGAAGCAATTAGAAATGTTAGTAAACTTGATGGATATGAAGATGCCATTAAGAAAAATGGTGTATACGCTATTCATATAGAATATTTATATAGTGAAAATACTGCTCGGGAAGAATTATATGAAAAGGCAAAGAGTGTTAGAAATCCAAGAGATGTATCAGGTATGATTAGTGCAGGACAGGTTGGTGCAGCAATATTAACTAAAAATCATAATATTTATACTGGAGTATGTATTGATACTGCATCAACACTTGGTATGTGTGGAGAGCGAAATGCTATTGCCAATATGATTACAAATGGAGAAAATGAAATTATAAAGTTAGTATGTGTTGATTCTAAAGGTAATGTTGGTTCACCTTGTGGTGCTTGTAGAGAATATATGATGCAACTTTCTAAAAATAGTAAGGATATTGAGATATTAAAAAATATTGATACTAAAGGAATAGTGAAATTAGAAGAATTAATTCCTAATTGGTGGGGAAAAGGCAGGGTTTAATGAAAAATATAGAATTAGTTATTCCTAAATTAAATCAATATTCTTATGAACAAAAACTTGAAAGTGATTCTAAAACAATGAGTTATAATGCAGGATATGATGTATCATACTTTGGGTATCATTATAATACAGGGTGTATAGATTTTCCAAAAGAAAAATGGAGAGATACATATAATAAGAGAATAAATGAAAACAAGTATTTTGCTTATATAAAAGATTGTACTATTAATAGATATGTTGGATATGTTAATTACCAATATAATAAAAATGATAATATTTATGAATGTGGGGTTTTAATTGAAAGTAAATATCGTGGTAAAGGTTATTCAAAAGACGCACTAAGACTTTTAGTAAAAGAAGCAAATAAAAACGGAGTAGATTATCTTTATGATACTTTTGAAAAAGATAGAGAAAATACTTTAAAAATTTTCCTTGACGTTGGATTTGAAGTTTATAAAGAAAGTACATGGAAAAAATTTAATAATATAGTTGATGGAGTAATTGTTAGAATTAAGACAGATAAAATAATACCTGATACTTCTAATTTAAAAACTATAGATGATGTTTTAAAATTTATGAAAAATAATATAAGATATGGATGGTTAGATATTAATAATGAAATCCATATTGGAAATATGAAAAATTTTAGGAAGCTTTATAGAACCTTATCTATAGATGAAATATTAAAATATGGTATTGGTACATGTATTGATCAAGTTAAATTAATGAATTATTTATTAAATAAAATAAGTGTTAAAAATAAAATGTTTGCAACTAGAATATATGAACCCAATGATTTTAATAAACTAGATGAAGAAGAACATATGCATTGTTTCATATTATGCTATATTGATAATAAAGTTTATCATATTGAACATCCAAATTGGTATAGAATTGGTATATATGAATATAAAAATGAAAAAGAAGCATTAAAAACAATTAATGATTATTATATTAAGTTGTCAGGTGGTATATCAAGACCAATAACAGAGTTTTATAAAATTGAATCCAATATTTCATTTAAAGAGTTTAACAGTTATATTAATAATTTAGATGTACTAAAAAATAATAATTTAAATTCAATTAATAGATGGACATTTGGAATAGATGCAGATAAATTAGTGAAACTTGTGTTAGATGGTAAAAAGACGGCAACTACATCTTTGTATGAATTTGATAGTTTACCTACAGTAGGTGATGTATCAATATTAACTGATTCAAATAATAATGATATGTGTGTTTTAAAAACAAAAAAGGCTATTGTAACTGAATTTAAAAATATTACTTGGGATATAGCAAAATTAGAAGGTGAAAATAAATCTTTAGAAGAATGGAGAAAAGTTCATATAGATTACTTTAGTAAAATAAATACTAATTTTAATGATAATACTAAAGTAATATTTGAAATATTTGAAGTAATAGAAAAATTTAAGTAGAAAGGAGAGACAAACATGAAGATATTATTTATATCAGATATACATGGTATTAATATTAATTTAAAAAAAATAGAAAAAGTTATTGAAAAAGAAAAAATAGATAAATTAGTAGTTCTTGGTGATTTATATTATGCCGGTCCTACGTATAATCAAAAGTATGAAGTTAATAGTATGAATGTTAAAGATACATTAACTAAATATTCTGATAAAATTATTTGTTTAAAAGGTAATTGCGATTCAGATGTTGATATTAAAGCAAGTGATTTTCCAATTTGTAATAATTTAGCTTTAATATGTGTAGATGGGCTAGATATTTATTTAACTCATGGTAATGAATATAATTTAGAAAAGAATAGAAAATTTAACAGAAAAGGTATATTGGTATATGGCCATGAACACATACCATATATAAAAAAAGAAAAAGATATGGTATATATCAATGTTGGTTCAATATCTATACCTAAAGAAAACAATAATCCTACATATATGATGTATGAAAATAGAAAATTTACTATTTATGATATAGAAGAAAATATATTTGATAGTATAGAAATATAAAATGGAGGATGTAAATGAATTTAATTGGTAGTAGAACTATAGAAACTGAAAGATTGATATTAAGAAGTTCTAAGATGGAAGAACAAAAAAGATTATGGGAGATATTAATGATTCCAGAAGTAAATAAATGGTATTTAACAGGTGCCAAAAAACATGCTAATAATCCTAGTCACTGGACTTGGGAGAATCAAGAAAAATTCTATAAATCTAAAGTAGAAAAAGCAGATAATAATGATGTATTTGTATGGAGTGTATTTTTAAAACCAGAATATACGAATAGTGGTTATGAAGAAGTAATTGGACAAGTATCTGCTCAAGAAAATGGAGAAGATATTACTATTCGTGATGTAGGTTGGTATATGGATCCGGCTTATCAAGGAAAAGGCTATGCAACAGAGGCTGCTAAAGCAATGATAGATTATATGTTTAGCGAAGTAGAAATAAATGGTATTTCTTCAGGCGCTGTAAAAGATAATATAGGATCTTGTAGAATGTTTGAAAAATTAGGGTTTAATAAAATTGGTGAAATAGAAGAAGAGTCCCCTTATACATTTTATGATGGAATATTAACTTTTTCTAAATACGGATTAACTAAGGAGTATTATTTTAATAATGAAAATAATAGAGTATGAAGATAAATATTTAGAAGATGTTAAAGACTTGTTAGTTGAACTTGAAAAGTATATTTTATCTATTGATAAAGATAATTTAGATCAACTACATCCAGAATATAGAGAAAAAATGGCAATTTTAGATTTAGAAAAAGTTAAAAATAATAATGGTAAATGTTATATAGCAGTTGAAAATGATAAAGCAGTAGGATTAATTATGGGATGTGTATTTCCATATGATGAATATGATTATTTAGATTATAAGTGTCCCAAAAGAGGAGAAATAACTGAATTAGTAGTTTCTAATAATGTAAGAAGTAAAGGTATAGGTAATATGCTTATCTCTAAAATGGAAGAATATTTTAAATCATTAGGTTGTGAATATATTTTAGTAGATGTATTTGCTTATAATGATAATGCTATTAAGTTTTATGATAAAAATGGATATCATTCAAGAATGTATACAAATATAAAAAAGATTGGAGATTAATATGACCTTTAAAGAATTTTATATATCAGATAAAAATGGTAAAAGTAATTGTGTAATAAGAAGTTTATGTAAGATTTTAAATAAAGAATATAATGATATTTATAATGACTTATGCAAAATTGCTGAAGATTTAAAGTGTGATTCATTTAATGATATACCAGTATTTGAAAAATATATGGAAGGTAATAGCATCTTTAAAATTATTTGTGGAGAAGATATTAAAGTTCAAGATTTAAAAATAGATAATAGTTCATATATTGTGTTTTGTTGGAATAAGAAAGATTATTATCATATGATTCCAATTATTGATAATGTTATATATGATAAAAATTTTGATTGTATGAATCTATATGTTATATCCATTTATAAAAAAAATGAAATATGTCAAAATACTTGATTTTTATTAAAAAAGTAATAGAATAAGTGATAAATTAATTCGTGGTAGTTGTGGAGGAGGAGGGCCTAGTTTTATAGTCTCTCTTTTTTGATTATAAATGAATATAATAAGGGTTGGTGGTTATATGAAAAAGGTAAGTATTATAATACCGATATATAATGGAGAAAGATATATTGATAAATGTCTTGATTCTATTTTTAATTAAACATGTGATAATTATGAAATTATTGCTATTGATGATAATAGTGGTGATAATTCTTATAAAATACTTATGAATATAAGGATATGATAATTTAGCATTTTATATAAAAAATTCTGTAGAAGTAGATATAAATAATAAAAAAGTAGGACTTTGTCACTTCCCATTAGATGTTAGATATGACTTTATAGGGGTATGGAGATATGATGGTAAAAATCCAGAAGAATTTTTAAAAAGAAATACTTGATTTTGATAGAGCTATATATGGCCATTATCATTTTGAAAGAGAACATACTCTTGGTAATACTTTATTAAACTCTTTAAATGGTACAGGAGTAGCTATTACAGATAAAGCTATATATTAGAGAATGGTGCGCAACTAATCAAATATGAAGTACCATATGATTATGAGAAAGTTTTTAGGGAAACCGAGGAAAAAGATTTTCCTAATAAAGATACATTTAAGAAAGTAATAAGCTGGAGGGAATTATGATAGAAGAGTTAGTAGAAATTGCCAAGAAAGATAAAAGAGTAAATATAGATTTTACTATTAATAATAGGATACATTTATTTAGTGCAATGGATCCTAAAAATAAAAAAATAATAATATATATACATGGACTAGGTGGTAATAAAAATTGGATTACTAGATTCTATAAAGATTTATTAGATAATGGATATAACTGTTATAGTCTTGATTTAACTTCTCATGGAGAAGATGGTAATGATTTTAAAAAGTTTAATTTAAATAATTGTATTTCTTATTTAAAAGATACTATTAATTATATTAAAGATAAACATAAAGATAGCAAAATATATTTATTTGGATCTAGTTATGGAGGATTTGTAATACTTAATTCTTATAAGAAAATAATTAAAGATATAGATAAAGTATATTTAATGTGTCCTGCTATTAACTTCTGTGAGATTATGGAAAGAAAAGTAGGTAATCTTAATATGAAATACTTTGATAATAATAGGTATCTATCTTTATATAATGATATAAAAATATATAAAAAAGCTTATATAGGATTTAAAAAGGGCGATGAATATGTTAAAAGGGAAAAGTTTAATAATATATTTATTATTCAAGGAGATATAGATAAAACAGTAAATGTGGATAATATAATTAAGTTCTGTGATGAGAATAAATTGGATTATAAAATAATTCACGAAGGAAAACATGAATTATATGGTTTTGATAAAGAGATAGTAGAATTTATAGTAAATAATTAATATGCAGGGGTGTAATTATGAGATTCGTTAAGTTAGATAATAATGATAAGAACTATTTTAATAATATAAATAAGATTTTTTTAGAAAATGAAACAAGTGTTATTGATCTAGGCAGTAATAGATATATAACTTATCATTCCTATATGGATTTTATTAAAGTTAATACTAATATGATAATAGATGAAGATAAATGAAAGAAGATATTAAAGAAATAGAAAATGTATGGAATAATAATACTTTCATTAATAAAGATAGATGGAATTACTAAATAGTATTTATGGGGAGGATTTTATGACTAAGTTCTGTGACTTAGAAAATATTTCCCCAGGGGCAATAATGCAAAATGTCATATATAGATGATTATATTATGACATTACCAAAAAAATATAATACCATATTAGGAGAATCAGGAATAAATTTATCAGGTGGTCAAAAACAAAGATTATCGATTGCTAGATCTCTATGTAAAAAGAGTAAAATAATACTTTTTGATGAAGCAACAAGCGCACTTGATAATAAATCACAAGAATATATTAAGAAAACAATTGATTCATTAGTCAAAGACCACACAGTTATGATAGTTGCACATAGGCTATCAACTATAGTTGATGCAGATATCATACATGTTGTAAAAAAAGGAAAAGTAGTGGATTCAGGAATAAACTTAAATCTTGATGATGTTTTTCCAATAATACTTAGGAAAGCATATTATAAAGATTATCCACAAATAGGCAACAACAGGAAAAATGAGATATATTATTATGTTATTAAAACAGATAAAGTGCCTAATTTAGAACTAGCTAATTTAACAGATGATGAAAAAGACGGAAATTTTAAACTGGAATATATAAAACTAGATGATATAGAAGAGGTGATTATCAAGAATGGAGATAAAAATGGAGATCCGCATGGTATTGCAAACGAAATGTTAGAGGTAATTAAAATATATAAAAATAAATTTTTAAAATAATTATACTATTAACATATTTTTATTACTTACAGAATCCTTAAAATTTTAAAGAAAGTAAGAAACTCCTTCTTACTTTTTTAATACCCAAATTCTTCTTTTATTCATGTTTTTTGATGTTTATCAGTATATTTATATAGGTGATATTATGTTTTTTAAAAAGATAGATTCAAGAATAAAAATAGTTTTAGTGGCAATAATTTTTGCATTTATAGTAATAATATTAAGAGTAGGATATGTACAATTATTTGACTATAAAAAATTAAAAAATAAAGCAGATGATTTATGGAGTAGAAATTTACCTATTGCGGCAAATAGGGGAGTAATTACTGATAGGAATGGAGTTGTACTAGCGGACAATATAACTACAACTTCACTTGTATTAATTCCAAATCAAATAAAAGATCCCAATTATGCATCAACTGAACTATCTAAAATTCTAGGAGTAACAAAAGAAGAGATGGATAAACATGTAAAGAAAAAAACATCAATAGAAAGAGTCCATCCAGAAGGAAGACAATTATCATATGCAGTTGCAGATAAAATAGAGGCATTAAATATAGATGGGGTTTATTTAGTTAAAGAATCTAAAAGGTATTATCCATATGGAAAAACACTTTCTCATGTTCTAGGATATGTTGGTATAGATAATCAAGGACTATCAGGAATAGAACTTCAGTATGATAAATATTTAACTGGAGAAGATGGCGCAATAAAATACTTTTCAGATGCCAAAGGTAATAAATTAGAATTATCAGACGTATACGTAAAACCACAAGATGGAATGAATATACAACTTACAATAGATTATAATATTCAGTCTTCAATAGAAAGAGAACTTGATAATGTAGTAGATATGTTTTCACCTGATATGGCACTTGCAATTGCGGTAGATCCTAATACTGGTGAAATACTTGGAATGAGTTCAAGACCTAATTATGATCCTAATAATTACAAAAATTATAGTATGGAAGAATTAAGTAGAAATTTACCAATATGGGCATCATATGAACCTGGTAGTACATTTAAGATAATTACAACGGCGGCATCTGTAGAAGAAAAAATAATTGATTTAGAAAAAGATACTTTTTTTGATTCAGGTTCTGTTAAAGTAAGTGGAGCAAGAATAGGTTGTTGGAAAGCAGGAGGTCATGGCTATCAGACATTTCTTCAAGTGTTTGAAAACTCTTGTAATCCCGGATTTGTTAAAATGGGCTTAACTTTAGGAAAAGAAAAATTATTCTCATATCTTGATTTGTTTGGATTTGGAGAAAAAACTGGAATTGATCTTAATGGAGAAGGTACTGGTATAATATTTAGTCTAGACAAAGTAAAAGATTTAGAACTAGCAACAACAGCATTCGGACAAGGAGTAAGTGTTACGCCAATTCAACAAACAACAGCAGTTAGCGCAGTTGTAAATGGAGGAAAACTATACACTCCATACATAGTAAAGAGTTTCTCAGAACCAGAAACTAATACAATTATAAAGCAAAATTCACCTAGACTGGTTAGAACTACAATTAGTGAAGATACATCTAAAACTATGAGATATGCACTTGAAAGTGTAGTTGCTCGTGGTGGAGGGAAGTATGCCTATATTGATGGATACAGAGTAGGTGGAAAAACTGGTACCGCACAAAAAGTACAAAACGGAAAATACTTAGTAAATAACTATATAATGAGTTTCATGGCCGTTGTACCAGCAAATGATCCTAAAGCAATATTATATGTAGCAATTGATAATCCCAAAAAAACAGCCCTTCTTTCTAGTTACACAACAGCACCTGTAGCAAGAAGAATATTACTAGATATAATAGATGCTCTTGATATAGAAAAACAAGATGGAGGAATAGAAAAAGTTCATGAATGGATGGATCCAACATATATAATAGTACCAGATGTAGTAGGTAAAACAGTAAAAGAAGCAACAAAAGAATTATATCCTTTGGAAGTTGAATATTCAGGTACTGGAGAAAAAGTAATTGAACAGTCCCCTAGCGCAGGAACTAAAGTTGAGACTACCTCAAAAGTTAGATTAATGCTTACATCATAGTGTAAAGTTTTGCAAAATTTAAGAAAAATAATTTCAATTTATTAATTTATATAGTATAATTTTCTTACAGATTTGGAGTGATTATTTTGGGTATACTGTTATTAACAAAATCCATATTTGCTATTATGATAGGTTTTTTAACTTCAGTAGTTTTAGGACTTATTATGATACCCCTATTAAAAAAGATGAATGTGGGACAAAGAATAAGCATATTTGTAGGGAATAGTCATAAGAAAAAAGAAGGAACACCAACAATGGGTGGACTTATCTTTATTATTGCGACATTTATAACTACATTTATATTACTTGTTACTAATAAAATAGAATTTACTAATAATTTAAGGATAATTTTACTAGTGTTTTTTGGATATGCATTTATAGGATTTTTAGATGATTATTTAAGTTTAAAACATCATGCTAATGAAGGACTTACTGCATTTCAAAAACTATTTTTACAACTTATAATCGCAGTTGGATTTTTCTATATGTATATAAGTAATGGTGGTCAAACCGCCTTGATAGTTTCTACACTTGGAATACATATAGAAATGGGTTGGCTTTATGGAATATTCTTATTATTTGTTTTAGTTGGATCTTCCAATGCAGTTAACTTAACTGATGGACTAGATGGATTAGCGGGTGGATTATCCGCAATAGCGTTTATTGCATTTAGTCTAATCTCACTTGTAGTTGGTTATGAAGAAATAGGAATATTTACATTTGTCCTAACAGGTGCAGTTATGGGATTCTTAATATATAATACATATCCTGCGAAAGTATTCATGGGTGATACAGGAAGTTTAGCACTAGGTGCAGTTATGGGCGCAGTTGCAATTATTACACATAGAGAAGTAACCCTACTAGTAGTAGCTAGTGTATTTGTTATAGAAACACTAAGTGTAATATTGCAAGTTATATGGGTTAGGCTTTTCCATAAAAAGTTATTCCTAATGACACCTCTTCATCATCACTTTGAGAAATTAGGTTGGAAAGAGAGTGACATAGTAAAACTTTTCTGGGTAGTTGGATTAATACTTACTATGGCAGGAATATTCTTCGGAGTTTGGTTATAAGATATATAAAGGTGGTTTAATGAATAAACGAATCCATATATATCTTTTTTTTGCGGTTTTATTACTAGTAACCTTTGGAATTATAATGATATATTCTTCTTCATATATTTGGGCAGAATATAAATTTAATGATGCTTATAAATATGTAAAACAACAAAGCATATTCGCAATTATAGGGGCTATATTAATGATTATAGTAAGTAAAATAGATTATAAGATATATTATAAAAAAGCTTGGCCAATATTTATATGTTCAATAATATTATTAATACTTGTTTTAATTCCAGGAATAGGTAGTATAAGAAATGGTAGTAGAAGTTGGTTTGGTATTGGTTCATTTGGAATACAACCGAGTGAGGCAGCTAAACTTAGCTTAATAATATTAACAAGTAAATACTTAACAAATTCAAATAAATTTATAAAAGATATAAAAAAAGGAGTAATACCAATATTACTTGTATTATTTTTAGTTTTTGGACTTATTATGCTTCAACCTGATTTTGGAACTGGTATGATTATAGTTGTTAGTATAATTGCACTTTTATATATTGCAGGAGTTAATATAAAATTTTTCATAGGACTTGGATTAATAGGAATAGTAGGCATTATTCTTCTAATTATAGTAGCACCTTACAGAATGGATAGAATAACATCTTTTATAGATCCATGGAAAGATCCATTAGGTACTGGATTTCAGATTATACAAAGCCTTTATGCAATTGGTCCGGGTGGATTATTAGGGCAAGGGTTTCTTAATTCAAGGCAAAAACATTTTTATTTGCCAGAACCACAAACCGATTTTATATTCTCAATTATAAGTGAAGAATTTGGAATAGCAGGTGTACTAATAGTATCATCACTATTTATTTTTATATTATATTGTGGAATGAAAACTGCATTAAATTCAAAAGATTCATTTGGAAAATATTTGGCATTCGGTATGACATTTCAAATGCTTATTCAAACTCTTATGAATCTCATGGTAGTAATAGGACTCATTCCAGTTACAGGTTAAACATTTAGATGGGAGAAAATAATAATCTCTCATTTTTCCTTTATTTTAAAGAATTTATGGACTTTTACAAGAAATAGATAAATCAAAAATTAAGAAAAAATTTAAGAAAATACAAAAAATGCAGTAATTTTCATCATATTTTTTAACGATACATTGATGGGAGAAAAAGCAATTAGAAATACTCTTAAAGAATTAGAAGATAAAGGATACTTATATCGTGAAAAGATAAATGGTATTCAAGGTCGTTTCGATTATGATTATCATATTTATGAAAGACCAGATATTTCACCACATTACCATAAAGGGCATGCCATTAAAGGAGATACCCTAAAGGACACACAAATAAATACTAATAAACAAAATACTAAAAAACAAATAGATAAAAAAGATAAAACCAAATCGCCTTTTTTAAATGAAGAAAAACATAATGTTTTAACTAATGAATTAATTAATAAAGGTTATATTGAAAAGGGAGAATTTCAAATATATTATTATGATAAGTTATTTCAAGAACTATTAGAAGAAAACAATTCCTATAAAGATTTATTTGCAATAATTCACTATATTGTACCAAGAGTTGTTAGTAGAAATTTTAAAGATGAAGATGGCTATCTAATTGAAAATAAATTTGGTTATTTTAAAAATGCTATTTATAGCAATATCAATAAACTTAACTTTGATATAGATAGTTTATGAGATAATGATTTAAATAATTTATATAGTGAAGATGACTTTGAGAGATAATATTTTAAAGATATTCATTTTTTTCTAAAATAATAATAAATATCATGATATAATTTAAATGGAGGTAATTTATGAAGAAAATGAATGTTATTGTAGTCTTTGATAAAGACTTAAAACAAACTTTGATGTGTAAAAGAACTAAAGAACCATACATGGGAATGTATAATCTTGTTGGTGGCAAAATAGAAAAAGAAAATGATGGCTTAAACGAGGCATATCGTGAATTAGTTGAGGAAACTAACATAACTAAGGATGATATTGAGCTAATTCATTTTATGAATTTAACTTATGTTAAATGGGATAAAGAATTAGAAGTATACTATGGTGTTCTTAACAAAGATGTAGAACTTATTGAAGAAGTTAATAAACTTGAATGGGTAGATATTAATGAAAACTTCTTTGATATGACAAGATATGCTGGTGAAGGAAATATAGGCCATATAATAGAAGAAATAAAAATAGATATGAAATAATAATTGGCAAAATGTATCGCCTTTTTTAATTGTTTATATTATTATATTCATCAATAAAAGGAGGATATGACCTATGAATATAGTTTTAAGCGGTCCAAGTGGGACTGGAAAAGGAACTTTAACAGAAATGTTGTTAAAGAATTCTGGATTTAAAAAATTTACAACATGCACTACAAGAAAACCTCGTGATGGTGAAAAGGATGGATTTGATTACTACTTTCTTGATGAAGAAAAATTTCTAAAATTAGTTGAATCTGGAGAAATGTTTAATGTTAGGAAATATGGTGGAAATTATTATGGAAGTTTTGAAAGAGATATGGATCACATCATATCAAGTAAAGATATAATTTTTCAATTAACGCCAGATAGAGCAATTCAAATGAAAGAGAAAAATCCCAATACATTATTGATTTTAATCTTGCCACCTTCGGTAGAAGATTTAAATTTTAGACGTAAAGATCGTTCATTAGAAAGAATAAAAAATGATATTCAGAATATTAAAGATGCTATTGGCTATGATTGTGTAATAGTTAATGATGATTTGAATGTAGCATACAATGAATTATTAAAATGTATTGAAACTTTTAAAAACAATTCTCTAATTAAGAGTAAAGAAAAAACTAAAAAAGTAATTGCAGAATTTCTTCTAGACTTCAGTAAAGCATTATCACAACATTCAGGTGTTGAAAAAGTATTTAATGCTGAGGTGGCAAAAAAATGGGATGATAAAGCAGAATTTGTTGTTTACCATGGAATTAAAAATCCTATCAAAAGTGAAATCATGGCATCAATATCTGATGGAATGACAATCGTTGATATTGGATGCGGAGCTGGAAAAATTATTCAAAGAATTGATAGTAAAGTTGATGGATGTAATATAACAGGGTTAGATATTAGTCCAGATATGATACAAGTGGCTGAAAATAAAATTTTTACTGGAAATAATGAAATCAGTTTTATAAATAATGATTTTATGCAATATGATTTTAAATCAAAATATGACTTATTAATATTTAGTTATGTTTTACATCATTTGGATAATCCTGTTGAAGCACTTAAGAAAGCAAGAAATATGTTAACTGCAACTGGACAAACAATATTTTCAGTTCCAGGTACTGACTACTTAAAAGAAGTGTTTGTTGGAAAAGAACTTGAAGGAAGATTCAGTGTTTCTGATATGGATTCAATGGTAGATGAAGCAGGACTATATCCTATTTCTGCAAAAAGAAATAAATTTTTAATGGAATTTAATTCTTATGAATTATTTTTGAAATATTTAAAAAGCATAGGAACTTATCAAAAAATAAATGGTTATACTAACGAACCGTGGACAGATAAATTTAATGAGGAAATTTTAAGAAGATTCATACAAAATCAATATATTACTGGTGAATATCTTACATATACATGTGAAGATAAAGTAAATATGCTTAGAAAGAAGTAATCATGATTATATATAATAAAACCAAAAAAGAATTTATTTCAGATATCGAAGATAATCTTTTAGTAGAAATATTAAATCAAAATTTTAAAAATAAGCTTTTTCATTATACATCTGATTCCGAAAAAAAATCGTGGGAAAATTCACTTTCATATATGGCAGAAGTTATAAAAATAAGTACTTTACCAGATGATTGTACTATTATTCTAGAATATAATTTACCAATTTCTTCATCAAGAATAGACTTAATGATTACTGGATATGATTTCAATAATAAGGAGAAAATTTTGATTTTTGAATTAAAACAGTGGTCAAAAGTTGATCTTGTTGATAACAGTGATGTCCTTTTAGAAACATTTGTTGGAAATTCACAAAGAAAAGTATTACATCCCGCATATCAAGTCTTAACATATAAAGATATGCTTTGCGATTATAATAAATTTATACAAGAGAATAATGCTATTATTGAGGCTAGTGTTATTCTTCATAATTATAAAAAAGATAATATAATTAATTCCTTAATATTTGATGATTTACTATCAAAGGTAAAAATGTTCTATAGTGATGATAAACAAAATTTAATTGATTATATTTCTAAATCATTTAGTAAAGGAGATTCATCAAAAATAATATATGAAATTGAAAATAGTGATTTTAATCCTTCAAAAAAATTACAAAATGAAATAACAAATTTAATGACTGGAAACAATAATTTCAGATTATTAGATGATCAAATGATAATTTATGATGAAATTTTAAGAAGTTTATTAAATAATGATAATACTGTTTCTATTGTAATTGGAGGGCCTGGTACAGGTAAATCAGTAATCGCAATTAATCTATTAACAAGCATGTTACAAAAAGGAAAAATGACACAGTATGTTTCAAGAAACACAGCTCCTAGAGTTGTCTATTCTGCAGAATTGAAAGGAACACTAAAGAAAAGTAATATAGATAATTTATTTAAAACCTCAGGTGCATATACTGATACAAAAGAAAAATCTTTTGATTGCTTAATTGTAGACGAAGCTCATTGCATGGCAGAAAAATCAGGATTGTTTAACAATTATGGATTTAATCAAATTAAAGAAGTTATTACTTCATCCAATAATAGTGTATTTTTTATTGATGAAAAACAAAGAATTCATTTAAATGATATCGGAACTATTGATGAAATTAAAAAATGGGCATCTGCATGTGACAAAAAAGTAAATATATATGAATTAACATCACAATTTAGATGCAACGGCTCTAGGGATTATTTATCTATCATTGATTATATTTTAGGTTATAATGATAAGTTAAATATTAATAATATAAATTATGATATTAAAATTTGTGATAACGCTAGTGAACTTAGAAAAATAATTAGTGAAAAAAATATTAAATTTAAATCAAGAATTTTAGCTGGATACTGTTGGAATTGGAATAAAAAAGAAATTGATAATACAAATTATCATGATATTAAAATTGATAGTTTTGAAATGAGTTGGAATTTAGGTGCAAAGCAAACATATGCTATTGATGATTCAATTAATGAGGTAGGATGCGTACATTCTGTTCAAGGATTAGAATTTGATTATGTTGGAGTTATAATTGGAAAAGATATGTTTTTTAAAGATGGCAGAGTTCACACCGACTTTCATAATCACGCTTCAACAGATCCATCTTTTAAAGGAATTAAAAAACTAGAAAAAGAAGATAAAGCATATGCAAATAAAATTGCTGATGAACTTATAAAAAATGCGTATAGAGTATTGCTTACTAGAGGAACTAAAGGATGCTATATATATTGTGAAGATCAGAATCTAAATAATTTTTACAAAAATATTATTAATAATATTAGAAAATATAACAATAAATAAATTCTTCCAAATAAGGCCGAATAAGTCCAAATTCGTCCAAAACTTGCTTGACTTCCGATTGCCAAGTGGTAAAATATAGTAAAATGAATTAATTATGCAGAGAGAATCCTATTCTTTCTGCTTTTTTAATTTATTTTTTGGTTAGAGAAAATTTTATTTTAAATGAGGTTTTCTCTTTTTTTGTTTTATAATGCTTGTAGGTGTTTAAAAATAAATTATAAAACTTTATCGACTTTATCAAAAATTAAAAGTAATGTAATGCATCCATAAATATGTGCGAATCATTTTAGTGGTCACTTTGTAGTCATCAAATTTGTTTATAAATAAGGCTATAAATGGTGTTAGTGGTCAAAAAATGAAAATTAATGAATCATTTTTGCAAGTGCAAAAAAATTAAGACACCACTCTTTTCTTTTTGTTTAAAAGGAAGAATAAGATTTGTGGTGTCATTCTCCTTATGCCCATTATAAAAAATAAATAGTTTTGAGAAAAAATAAAACCTAAAATGATTCACAATTTAGCAAATAAAATAAAGAAAGAAGTGATAAGAAATGAAAATAATTACTTTAAGAGTTGATGATGAACTATATGATCAAATATATAATATATCTAAACAAACTAGTACTTCCTTAAATAAAACAACAAAAAATATTATTGCAGATTATTTAAAGAGTCCAAGAACAATAGCATCATTTCTAAGTGAAATTAAAAATAATCTTTCAATTCTTAATCGTGAAATAAATACTATTACTAGAAAACAAGATCTTCATTTAAAAATTTCAAAACAACATTTTGCAAACATTGGCTATCTTTCTAATGCAGATATTAAAGAAGATAAATGTCTTAAAGAAATATATAGACAATGCAAAAATGGATTCAACGATTAAATAGTTTGTCTAATTAAGCAAACAAGAAATTGTTGGCTTTTCTTTTGCATAAAATTAGATAGATGATAATAAATTTTTAAAGGAGGAAACAATATGACTGGTAAACTTAGTAGCTTACCATTACATAATAATATAGTTTTAAATTTTAATGCTAATGGTAAAGAGTTAAAAGAAATATTAAAAGAACATATATTACTTTATATAAAAGAAAATAGAAGTGATATAAAAAATATAAAATGTTAATCAAAATTATAAATAATAAGATCTAACTTATGTTATACTTTATTTAAGCGTTTATAGTTTCTGATTAACAAGTTTAAAGGAGGAAACGAGTTATGAGGAAATATAAATGTGGCGATTATTTAAGATTATCCAAAGAAGATGACTTAAAAAAAGATGAAAGTTCTTCTATTGAAAGTCAAAGAATGATTATAGAATCATTTTGTAAATTTGGAAAGTTAGATTTGGTTGAAGAATATGTTGACGATGGATATTCTGGTGGTAATTTTGATAGGCCTGCATTCAAACGAATGCTAGATGATATTGATTCTGGAAAAATTAATTGTGTTATTACAAAAGACTTGTCTAGACTTGGCCGTGAATTATATGGTACTGGTTCTTTTATTGAAGAATATTTTCTAGAAAAAAATGTTAGATATATTGCAATTAATGATGGATATGATTCATTAAATGGAGATAGTATGATTTCTATGAAATTAACTTTTAATGATTATATTTTAAGAGATACATCAAAGAAAGTTAAAAGTGCATTTACTGCAAGACAAAAAAATGGAGATTATATTGGCTCAATACCTAAGTATGGATATTTAAAAGATCCAAGTGATCATCATAAGTTAGTTGTTGATCCTGCTGCATCAGTTATAGTAAAAAGAATATATAATATGGCACTAGCAGGAAATACTTGTTATACAATAGCAACTACTCTTACTGATGAAAAAATACCAATCCCGATAGTTTATAAAAAAGAAAGTCGTGGTGCAACTGTTACTGATAATGATGGTTATGGAATTTGGAGAAGTCAAACAATAAGAGATATCTTAACTAGTGAAATGTATATAGGAAATATGGTACAAAATACTTATAACAAAATAAGATATAACTCTAAAAAACTTCGTGCAGTTAATAAAGAAGATTATATAATTGTTCCTGATACTCATGAAGCCATTATTAGTAAAGAAGTATTTGATAAAGTCCAAACACTTTTAAAAGTTAATTCAAAATTAGTTACGAAAAGTAAAAAAGAATATTTATTTAGTGGTTTATTAAAATGTAAGGAATGTGGTCATTCTATAAGCATATTAGAAAGAAAAAATAAAAAGTCTGATTCACACTACACTCAGTGTAATCAGTATAGCAAAAAAGGAAAATACGGTATTTGTAATATTCATAGAGTGAATTATAATTTACTAGAAGAAGATTTAATTAATATTATTACAAATATTTGTAATTCCTTTATCAAAGAATATGATAGTAAGTCATTAATAGAAGAAGCAAATTTAATATTAAGTGAAGAATTAAATAGTTTACAAAAAGAAACAGATATTTTTATAAGAGATATTAATAAATATAATACTGCTATTGAAGAATTATATTTAGATAAAGTTAATGGTAAATTACCTGAAAACATTTTTAGAAATTTATTAGATAGTTATAATGATAAATTAAATAACGCCATAAAACTAAAAAGTGAGTTAGATAATAAAAAGATTTTGATTACATCTAAACTACAAACTCTTGATTATGATAGTTGTGCATTCATAGTAAAGAAATTTCTAGCACAAAAGGAACCTAGTAAATCTATGATAGCAGAACTTATTGATAGGATTGAAATTGATAATGATAAAAAGATTTATGTATTCTTCAAATTTCAAGAGTTAGCTAGTTTTGTTAGATGATTTTTTTTAAAAGTTTTTTTATCCACCTTGTAAATGTCTTCATAATATTTTCTCCCCAAAAAATGTGTTTACGGAGTAACACTTCCATTTTTGAGTTATGGTGGTAGTAGCTTGTTGATAAGTATGGTATCAATAGGAATAATCCTAAATATATCTAAGCAAAATCCTATTCATTAGAAATAATTGTTTTTAATTCATACGAAGGCTAAATAAATATTAACATTTGGTAAAAACTATAAAATAAGTAAACAGAAATTATAACAACATTTAATTTTTAAAAACTTATAAATACTTTACTAAATATATTTTGAATGATATAGTTTAATTACTGAAGTAGTAAAATATAATTAAACATAGAGGTAAATATAAGATGAATAAAAAAGTAATAGTATTTGGTGGAGGAACAGGACTTAGTTGCCTATTAAAAGGGTTAAAACAGTTTCCTGTAGATATAACCGCAGTTGTATCTGTATGTGATGATGGTGGTTCAACTGGAATATTAAGAGATGAATTTGATATATTAGCAGTAGGGGACATTAGAAAAGTTTTAGTTGCACTGTCACAAACAGAATCATCAGTAGAAGAGTTATTAAATCATAGATTTAACACTAATGGTACGCTAAATAAACATACAGTAGGTAATATCTTACTAACAGCAGCAACTGAGATGACTGGTAGTATACAACAGGGAATAGAGTTACTTGGCAAAGTATTAAACCTTTGTGGAAATGTAATGCCAGTTACTGAATCTAATATAACATTATCAGCTGAAATGATGGATGGTAGTGTAGTAGATGGAGAACACTTTATAACCGCAAGTTCTAAAAAAATAAAAAGAGTTTTTTATAAAGAAACTCCTGAAATAAATGATAGCCTATTAAAAGAAATAAAATCCGCAGACTTAATTGTCTTTAGTATGGGTAGCTTATATACAAGTATTCTTCCATGTCTTTTATCAAAAGAGATAATAAATAAATTAGATAAATCATCAGCGCCTATAGTATATGCTTGTAACTTGTTTACTCAACCAGGAGAAACAGATAAATTTAAAGTAAGCGACCACTTAAAAATAATAAATAGCTATTTAGGAAAAAGAAAAATTGACGTAGTAATTGCAAATAATGGTAAAATTGATGAACGTCTCGCTTATAAATATTTATCTACAGAGCAAAAAGACCCAGTGTTAATAGATTATGATGAGACTAAGAAAAATGTAAAAAAGATAATAGAAGATAATTTAATTACTATAGAAAATGGTGTTTTTAGACATGATACATTGAAACTAGGATATTTGTTATTCTCAGAAGTATTAAGACTAAAGAAAAACAAGAGAAAAAAGAAATATTAAAAAGAGATCCGTAAATCTCTTTTTTTATAGAAAATCAATTTCCTCTATTGAATCTATTTCTTCAACTTCAGGGTTTATTGTTCTTAAATCATCAATACTAGAAATCGCATTTTTTAATGTATCAATTGAATTTTGAAGTTTTAGTGTTTCTTCTTGAGTAAGCTTTACATAAACTCTTTCAACTGCACCTTTATTATTTATTTTAGTAGGACCACCAACAAAAACATCATTATTTTTATCATATGAAGAAACAGTTAATATCAAGTTTTCATTTTCAAGTATAGCATTAGTTATTCTTACCATACTCATTCCAATACCATAACTTGTGTTTCCTTTTCTATTTATGATTTCATAGGCAGCATTTCTAACGTTATTACATATTTCTTCTAATTTATCGTTATCAAGAAAATCTCTTATGTTTTGTAACCCTACATTTGCATTGCTCCAAGGAACAAATTCACTATCACCATGTTCCCCAATTACATAAGCATGTATATTTTTTGGACTAATATCAATGTTTTTAGCAACCTCATATCTAAGTCTTGCGGTATCAAGAGTAGTACCAGTTCCTAATACATGTGTAGTAGGAAGAGAAGAGTATTTCCAAGTAAGATAAGTCATAACATCAACTGGATTAGTAGCTATTAAATATATACCATTAAATCCACTTTTTCTTACTTCAGTTACAATACTTTTAAATATTTTACTATTCTTATTTATAAGATCCATTCTAGTCTCACCAATCTCTTGATTAGCACCAGCAGCAATTGCGACTATCTTAGCATCACTGCAATCACTATACTCACCAACCCTTATTTCCATACTTGAAGGTGCAAAGGCAAGAGTATGATTTAAATCCATTACTTCTCCCAATGCTTTTTCCTTATTTATATCTATTAATACTAATTCATTTACTTGAGTTCTTTGATTTAGTAACGCATATGCATAACTCATACCAACATTACCACATCCAATAATAACAACTTTATTATTCATGACTGCCTCCTAATTTATCTTAATAAATTATAACAAATAATTATAATTTGGTAAATAATGACTTTAAAAAAATAAAAATATATGGTATCTTTTAATAGGTGAATAGTGTGATGGAAGAAAATACAAGTAAAGTAAAAACATATCTTATAATTTTAATATTTCTAATGATAATATTTATTAGTGGATATATAGTATATAGTAAAATTAAAACTACAAATAATAAAGAAGAAAAAAAAGAAATTATAAAAGATACTGTACTTATAGATTCAAACTTAACAACTGAGTTATCTCTAAATAATAAAGATGTTAAAAAACTATATAATTATGTAAACAACAAGAATATAGATTATGCATCATATAAAAATAGAGGTAAAACTATAAAATGGGATTATTTATCACTTGTTACTATGTACAATATCCCACTAAATTATATTTTAAAAGATGAAAAAAATATAGAGTATGTTGATTCATATTCATTCCTAGATAAATATAGAGAAATATTTGGTAGTGACTTAACTATAAGTAGGGAAGAACAAAACACAACAACTTGTGGGGCAGTTAATTATAAAAATGATGTTTACTATCCAAACTGGTACTGTAAGGAAAAAAGTGATGATAGTATAATTGTGACATATTTAAAAAATGTAACAATAGATAAAGAGTATTTAAACATAAATAAATATTATGCATTTATAGTAAAAACAGATGAGGATACATTTGACCTATATTCAAGTGATGAAAAAGAAGAAAAGACTTTAATTGCGACAAATTTATCAATATATGAGATATCAAATTATATAAATGAGATGAATATAATGAGTTATAGATTCAAAAAAATTAATAACCAATATTACTTAAATAATATTAAGTAAATTCTTGACTAATAAAGAAGTTTGTATTAAAATCTAGTTAATTAATGCGATGATGACCTTGGAAAAGTCGGAGTAATATATTGAAAGTGATCTTCTAGATAAGTAAGGTGGAACCGCGGGAAATCGTCCTTACATTTTCTAGGAGATTTTATTTTAGGAGGATAGTTTATATGAAAAATGAAAAAATAACTTCAAGAGATGTAGACTTTGCTAAATGGTATACTGATGTTGTTAATGCAGCACATTTATCAAGTTATTCTAATGTAAAAGGATGCATTATTCTAGAACCAAATGGATATGCAATATGGGAAAGAATCCAACAAGAGATGAATAAAATGTTCAAAAAAACAGGACATAAAAATGTTGCTATGCCCATGTTAATTCCTGAAGGATTAATGAGAAAAGAAGGAGAACTTGTTAATGGGTTTGCTCCTGAAGTTGCATGGGTTACTGAAGGTGGTTCTAAAAAACTAGAAGAAAGACTTTGCATTAGACCAACTAGTGAAACATTATTTAGTGATTATTATGCAAGTGTTGTTAAGTCATATAGAGATTTACCTTTAAAATATAATCAATGGTGTAGCGTACTTCGTTGGGAAAAAGAAACAAGACCATTCTTAAGAAGTCGTGAATTTTGGTGGCAAGAAGGACATACTGTACACGCTACTAGAGAAGAAGCAGAAAAAGAAACAAGAGATATGTTAAATGTTTATAAAACATTCTTTGAAAAAATACTTGCTATTCCAGCTATAACAGGTAGAAAAACCGAAAAAGAAAAATTTGCAGGTGCTGACTACACTTTAACAATAGAAGCATTAATGCATAATGGCATAGCACTTCAATCTGGGACTAGTCATTACTTTGGTCAAAGATTTTCGCGTGCGTATGACATAAAGTTTTTAAATAAATCAAATGAATTAGAGTATGCTTATCAAACATCATGGGGTACATCTAGTCGTATGATAGGAGCATTAATAATGGTCCATAGTGATGATAATGGATTAGTATTACCACCTAGAATCGCACCAACACAGGTCGCAATTATTCCAATTGGAGATGCAGATGAAGTTAATTCATTAGCTAACTCTTATAAAGAAATGTTAGAAGAAAATGATATTACTTGTTATATAGATAACTCTGAAAAATCACCTGGTTTTAAATTCGCAGAAGCTGAAGTAAATGGTATTCCAATAAGAATAGAAATTGGTAAAAGAGATTTAGAAAATAATAATGTAACATTTGTAAGACGTGATACTAGAGAAAAAATAGTAGAATCTAAGGATATTGATGTTGTAAGCTATGTAGAAAAATTACTTGATACTATCCAAAATGATATGTATAAAAACGCAAAAGAGAGAATGGATAAATTAACATTTACTGCACATAATCTAACTGATATGGAAAACATTTTAAACACTCAACCAGGATTTATTCATGCAGATTGGTGTGGAGATGAAGAATGTGAACTTAAAATAAAAGAAATTAAAGGCTGTAAATCAAGATGTATTTTAGAAGAAGAAAAATTAATAGATGGCAAATGCGTTTGCTGTGGTAGAGAAGCCAAATACCATGTGGTATGGGGAATTCAATATTAAGGAGGACTTTATGAACGAATTCAAAATGGAAGATTTAGTTAATTATTGTAAACAATATGGATTCATATTTCAAGGAAGTGAAATATATGGAGGACTTGCTAATACTTGGGATTATGGTCCATTAGGCGCAAGACTTAAAAACAATATAAAAGATGCTTGGAGAAAGAAATTTATTCAAGAAAGAGATAACGCATATGAAGTTGACGCAGACATATTAATGCATCCAAGAGTATGGGAAGCATCAGGTCATGTTGATAGTTTCGCAGATCCACTAATAGATTGCCGTGAATGCAAAACTAGACATCGTGCTGATAACTTAATTAATGATTTCACCAACTCTTCAATTGGTGATGCAATGACTAATGAAGAAATGATTAACTATATAAATGAACACAAAGTACCTTGTCCAAAATGTGGTAAAACTAATTTTACTGATATAAGACAATTTAAGCTTATGTTTGAAACATATAGAGGAGTTATAAAAGATGCTAAAAGTGTTGTATATTTAAGACCTGAAAATGCACAAGGAGAATATGTAAACTTCTTAAATGTACAAAGAAGTATGAGAGCAAAATTACCATTTTCTATTGGACAAATAGGTAAAGCATTTAGAAATGAGATAACACCAGGAAACTTCACATTTAGAACAATTGAATTTGAACAAATGGAATATCAAACTTTCTGTAAGAAAGGTAGTGATATGGAATTATATGAATACTTTAAAAACTTTGGTAAGAATTTTTACATGACTCTAGGAATTCCAGAAGAAAAATTAAGATTCCACGATCATGAAAAACTTGCACATTATGCGAAGGCAGCATGTGATATTGAATATTTATTCCCATTTGGTTGGGGAGAAATAAATGGAACACACAATAGAACTGATTTTGATTTAACACGTCATCAAGAGTATAGTGGTGTATCACAAGAATATTTTGATCCTGAAACCAATGAAAAATATATTCCATATATTATTGAATCTACATATGGACTTGATAGAACTGTTCTAGCAATATTATTTAATTCATATAATAAAGAGACTCTTCCTAGTGGTGAAGAAAGAGAAGTTATGAAATTTCATCCCTATCTAGCACCATATAAAGTAACAATTCTACCACTAATAAAGAAATATCATAGCCAAAAAGCAAAAGAACTTTATAAAGAACTATCTAAAAATTTTATGTGTAGTTATGATGATTCTGGCAATATTGGTAAACGTTATAGAAGAAGCGATATAACTGGAACCCCGTTTGCACTTACAATTGATGATGAAACTCTAAATAACGATACTGTAACAATAAGAGATAGAGATACTATGGAACAAGTTACTCTTAAGGTATCAGAAGTAGTAAAATATATCGAAGAAAGAATTAAACTAGATTAAGATACTCTAAGGGTATCTTTTTTTGGTTTACATAAGTTTTTCTTAAACTTTTAAAATTTATTGTAGTAATCAACAAAATATATTATACTTAATAAGTAGGGTGGTAAAAATGATAAATGAAAGTATTCCAACTCATGTTGCCATAATAATGGATGGCAATGGAAGATGGGCGACAAAACGTGGTAAAAAAAGAAGTGAAGGGCATCTAGCAGGAAGTAAGATACTAAAAAGGCTTGCTATACATGCCGCAAAAAGAGGTATTAAAATATTAAGCGTGTTTGCTTTTTCTACAGAAAACTTTAAAAGAAGCGAAGAAGAAGTAACATATCTTATGGATTTATTAATCAAATACTTCAAAAAAGAAATTAAGACATTTCAAAAATATAACATTAGAGTTAAAATTTCAGGAAGAAAAGATAGATTAAGAGAAGATGTTTTAAAAGCTATTGATAATGTTGAAGATAAAACAAGTAAAAATACAGGTGGAATATTAAATATTTGTCTAAATTATGGAGGACAAGAAGAAATAATAGATGCATCTAAAAAAATAGCACTTGACTATGAAAAGGGTAAATTAGATTTAAACTCTATAAGCAAAGAATCATTTTATAAATATCTATATAATGATTTAGAGCCAATTGACCTTCTTATAAGAACAAGTGGAGAACTTAGAGTAAGTAATTTCATGTTATATCAAATGGCATATAGTGAATTCTATTTTACAGATACTTATTTTCCTGATTTTGATGAAAAAGAGTTAGACTTAGCAATAGATGAATATAACAAAAGAACTAGAAGATTTGGAGGAGTAGATTATGAAACAAAGAATAATTAGTGCGGTTGTATTACTTGCAATATTTATACCAATACTATTAATCGGAAAAACTCCATATGCAATTCTTATGGCAGTGCTTGCATGGATGGGGTTATACGAATTATTAAAAGCAAGAAAAAAGAAAAAAGAATTTCCAGCATTTATGGAAATAATAGCGTATGTGTTAGTTACACTGTTTGTTCTATTTAATGAGAACTCATCAACAACAGGAATATATATGGATTATAGAATAATTGCATCTCTTATATTTGCTTACATAATACCTATGGTATTAATAAATGATTCAAAAAAATATAATTTAAATGATGCATTATTCTTAATAGGTTCAACAATATTTATAGGGCTTAGCTTTAATTTGCTTATAACAATAAGAAACATAAGTCTAGATTACATAATATATATATTCTTAATTGCTACTATGACAGATACATTTGCGCTTCTAACTGGTCGTAAAATTGGAAAAAGGAAACTAGCACCAGATATATCTCCTAATAAAACTATAGAGGGATCGATTGGGGGAAGTTTAGTTGGTACTATAGTTGCTAGTGCTTACTTTTATGAAGTAATTGATCCTACTGTAGGAATTGTTGGAATAGTTCTTGTAACATTAATTCTTACAATATTAGGTCAAATAGGGGATTTGGTATTTTCTTCAATAAAAAGATACTATAATACAAAAGACTTTTCTAATTTAATTCCAGGACACGGAGGAATATTAGATAGATTAGATAGCATAATATTTATAGTATTAGGATTTTTACTATTCTTAAGTATTTTATAGGAGGACATATGTTAACATTAATATATTTTATACTTATACTAGGACTTATAGTTTTAGTTCATGAATTTGGACATTTTATATTTGCTAAGATATTTGGTGTATACGTTTATGAATTTTCAATAGGAATGGGACCTAAAATCTTTGGAAAAAAAGATAAAAAAGGTGAAACAGAGTATTGTATTAGAGCTATTCCAATAGGTGGATTTGTACAACTTTCTGGAGAGGAAATAGATGATGATTCTAGCATACCTAAAGACAAAAAAATGTATTCAAAACCTGTTTGGCAAAGATTTTTAATAATGTTTTTTGGGGCAGGGAACAACTTCATTCTTGCATTTATATTACTATTTGTATATGCATTAATTTGGAAAGCACCAATAATGACTCCAACTATATCAAGTACTGTAGATAACTATCCAGCAAGTACCGCAGGTATTACCGCAGGAGATGAAATACTTGAGATAAATGGACATAAGACTTATACATTAGATGATGTACAGCTTTACTTAACATTAGTTAAAGATGGTAAATCAGTAGACTTTAAAGTAAAAAAAGAAAATGGCGTTGTAGAAGAATATAAAGTAACACCAGAAAAAGAAGTGGTAGATGGTACAACTACATATAAATATGGTATTACATTCACATCAGGTACAGATAACAGCTTTCTAGCAACACTAAAATATCCGTTTGTAAAAATAGGTGCATTATTTAGACAAATGGCTGTAATAGTTAAATCATTATTTACTGGTGGATTAAGTGTAAGCAATTTAAGTGGACCAGTTGGTATTTATTCAATAGTTGGTGAAACTGCAAAGAGTGGTATCGCAAACGTAATACAATTGATTGTGTTATTATGTGTGAATGTTGGATTTATTAATTTACTTCCATTCCCAGCTTTTGATGGAGGAAGAATATTATTTTTAATAATAGAGAAAATAAAAGGTTCACCTGTATCACCAAAAACAGAAAACATAATACACAGTATTGGGTTTATATTAATAATGCTACTTTTATTGTATGTAACATTTAATGATATTATAAGATTGTTTTAATAGGTAGATTATGAAGAATAAAAAAGGATTTACATTAGTTGAATAGTTATAGCAATAACAGTAACACTCTAAATACTTATTACTCTGTAAAGGAAAATGTAACTGTAACTGTGGGTGATAATACTTATACCGGTATAGTAATAAAAGTAGAGACACTATAAGAGTTCTTTTAACACAGCAAAAAACAATTATGAGTTATACATCAATTAAAAATAATTTGATTACAGGAAAAACAATTCCGACATTAGAAGACATAAAAATATTAAGTGGTAATAACACTATTTCAAATAATTTTTGCGATGGTAAATATACTGCACAAGCTGATTGCTCATCTGGATTTAAAGGTGGTTATAAAGCTGGTGTTGCAATCTGGTTATCTTATGGTAATAGTGATTCTTGTCCATGTAAGGAAAATGGTGATATAACATCAGTGACAACTTATTGCCCTAGACTAGCAGTTAATGGATCAATTCATACAAGAAGACTTGCTTCATCAGGAATTTATTTTATGCCAGTAATAGAAGCAGAGCCATCACAGGTAAAATCGTTATCATAAGGATCAAAGAAATTTGATTCTTTTTTTATACACTTTTTTAGGAAAAAATAAATATATGCGTAATATTTATAATGAATGGAGGGAAGAGGATATTAAATGCTTTAGCAAAAACAAGAAAAAATCAAAAGAAAATATAATGTAAACCCAAATATAATTTTAAAATATACTAATCCTAGAAGAAGACAAATAGAATTATTAAGAAGTACCATATACTAAAAGGATAGAACTCTATCTTTTTTTTAATGATTGTGATATTATTTATCTGGTGATAATATGGATGGAATATTGGTAGTTAATAAAGAAAAAGGGTATACTTCCCGTGATGTAGTAAATATAGTAAGTAAAATATTTAATACCACTAAGGTAGGCCATACAGGTACACTTGACCCAATAGCGACTGGAGTATTGGTATTAGCACTTGGAAAAGCACTTAAAGTGGTTGATAATTTATCATGTGAGACAAAAGAGTACATTGCAACTGTAAAGCTTGGAATATCCACAGATACCCTTGATATAACGGGTAATATTTTAGAAGAAAATCATTCATATAACATAAAAAAAGAGAAACTAGAACAAGTATTAAATAGTTTTTTAGGAAAAAGTATACAAGAAGTGCCACTATACTCAGCAGTAAAAGTAAATGGTAAAAGATTGTATGAATATGCAAGATGTAATCAACCCGTTGAATTACCAAAAAGAGAAATAGAAATATATGATATAAAACTTATTGAATTAGATGAAGATAGTTTTAAATTTAGAGTATCTGTAAGTAAAGGAACTTATATAAGAAGTCTAATAAGAGATATAGGACTAAAACTAGAAATACCAGTAACTATGGAAGACTTGCAAAGAACAAGACAAGGAAATATTAGTATAGATAGTGCATATACAATTAAAGATATTGAATCTGGTAATTATAAAATCATTCCAATAGTAGATGTAGTAAATGGATTTGAGATAGTTGAAGTAGATGACTTTATAAAAGAAAAAATTAAGAACGGAAGAATATTAGAAAATAGATATAAAAGCGACAAAATTATGTTTGTTGACAGTAAAAAATGTGCACTTGCACTATATAAAGTGTATGAAAAAGACAAAAATCGTGTAAAACCGATAAAAGTGCTGTAAATTTTTAAGAAATTTGTTATAATTATAATGGTGATATAATGAAAATAATTTGCATAGGACAGGCTACGTATGATATTACTTTACCGGTTCCTAAGCCTTTATCTAAAGATAGTAAAATAAAAATCGATAAGCAGTACAAAACATATGGTGGCAGTGCATATAATGCAGCATCATTATTATCAAAATGGGGAAAGGAAGTATATTTTGCTGGAGCAGTAGGAAAAGATTTCTATGGAAGCGAAATAGTTAAGAATTCAAAAAGCAAAAACATAAACAATAAATACCTAAAAGTTTTAAGTGATCCAACATTCAATACTCCAGTAAGTTACATTATTAGTAATGCAAGTGAGGGAGATAGAAGCGTTGTAACAGTTAGAAGCAAAATAACAAATAACCTAGACTTAGATATAGAAGAGAGTTTTGACATAATCTATATGGATGGATACGAAAAAGAACTAGCAAAAAAGGTTATTGAAAAGAACAAAAATGCGATAAAAATACTTGATGCAGGGAATGTAACAAAAGATGTAATAGAACTCGCAAAGTTATCTGATTATGTTATTTGTTCTAAGGAGTTTGTGAGTGAATATACTAATGTAGAAATAAATCCATCAAATATGAATACAATACTAAATTCATATGAAATACTAAAAGAAAAGCTTGATAAGGATACAATAATTACATTAGGAGAAGCAGGTAGTTTTACTTATTTCAATGGTTATAAGTTAATACCATCAATACCTGTTAATGTAGTTGATACAACAGGAGCAGGTGATATATATCATGCAGCATTTACATACTTTATATCTAGTGGTTACAATGTTACTGATTCGATGAGACGTTCTAATGTAACTGCAGCATTATCTTGTGAAACTATGGATAAAACATCAATCAATTTAAAAAAGGCAATGGATACATTTAAAAGTGTTTTATAACAATATTCCAAGTATAGATTTACATGGTGAGACAAGAGATAGTGCAAGAGTATTGGTGATGGAATTTATTAATGATAATATCAAGCTTAAAAATGAAAAAGTTTTGATAATTCATGGCATAGGTAGTGGAGCATTAAAAAATGAGGTTCATAAGAATTTAAAAATAAATAAAAAGGTTAAATCATATAAGTTAGATAACTTCAATAGTGGATGCACAGTAGTGGAACTCAATATTGACAAATTCTAAAAAATATGGTATTATAATGAACCAAACGAGAGGGGGATATTCGTATGTACGAGGAAGAAGAAAAAAGAGGATTTCCATTAAGAGATCTTATAGTAAAATTAATAGTTGCGGTAGTATTTGTACTATTATTAGTATGGCTATTGCCAAAAGTTGATTTAACAGGATTAAATAATAGAATATTTAAAGATAATGTTAATGATATGAAAGAAGCGGCAATAACATACTTTACAACTGATAGATTACCTCAAAAAGAGGGAGATTCAGTTACACTAACATTACAAGAAATGTTAGATATGAAATTAGTATTACCTTTTACTGATAAATATGGTAAAACATGTGATACTAGAAATTCGTATGTTACATTAACTAAAAAATCAGAAGAATATGAAATGAAAGTCAATCTAAAATGTAGCAAAGAAGAAGATTACATAATAGTTCATTTGGGTTGCTATTCATATTGCAAAACAGCAATTTGTGAAAAAGAAGAAGTAACAAAACCAGTAAACAATAACAACAAGGGAAATAATGGTGGAGGTAAGGGCAACAATCCAAAACCTAGTGGTAAGCCATCTTGTGTATTAACAATATCAAGGGGTAAAAAAGGTGAAAATGGCTGGTATGTTGGTAATGTAACAGTTTCATTTAAATCTAAAAAGACAACAAATAGTGGAGCAAAAATAACTTCATATGGAATTGGATTAAGTGAAATATATAACAAAGAAAACTCTTACGTAGTTACAGATGATGGTACAACTAAAGTATTTGGTTATGTTAAAGACTCTAAAGGTGAAACTGCAGTATGTAGTGTTGTAGTTAAAAAAGATACAGCAAAACCAAGTTGTAGCATGGGTGTATTATCAGGTACAAAAAATGAAAATGGAGATTATATAAGTAATGTAAATGTTGGATTTACTAGTAGAACTGATTCAACTAGTGGAATCTCATCTTATGGAGTTACAACTTCATCTAAAGCTACATACAATTCTAAAACTAATTATATAGTTAAAAAGATTGGTACAACTAAAGTATATGGTTATGTTAAAGATAAGGCTGGAAATAAAGCAGTTTGTGATGTAACAGTTAAGAAAGTTAAAGTAAAAGAAATTGACTACTCAGAACCATCTTGTTCACTAGAAGTAGAAAAAGGTACTATGGGTGATAACAACTGGTATAGAAGTGATGTTGTAATTGGATTTAAATCTAAAAAGACAACAAACGGTGCTCATATTACAGACTTCGGTTTAGGAACTTCTACAACATATAATGGTAAGAATACTTATACTATCGATGAAGATGGTAATAAAGTAATCTATGGTTATGTTAAAGACTCTAAAGGAAATACCGCAGTATGTAGTATTAAAGTAAAAAGAGATGCTACTAAACCAGATTGTAGTTTAGCTGTACAAAGTGGTTCTTATGAAGATGGACATTATACAAGTAATGTTGTAATTGGATTTAAGAAAAAATATGACAAAACAAGTGGAATTGGTTCATACGGAATAGGAAAAAGCACAACATATAAAAACAACAATTCATATAAAGTAACACAAGATGGAACTCATACAATATATGGATATGTAAAAGATAATGCTGGAAATACTAATGTATGTAGTATCAAAGTAATTAAAAAAGATAAAGTATATGAATACGAATATAAGAAAACTTGGGAAAATGAATATAGTGAGTGGAGTGATTGGACTACATCTACTTATGATCCAAAGAATCCTCCAAAATTCGGAAAAACAGATACTAAAATTACAGAAGATTTAGGTAAAAAAGAAGTATTTAATAAATATGTTTATACAGTAGGTAAACCAATATATGGTAAAGTTATAGAAAAAACTGGTAGTATAACTGAAAAAGTATGTAAAGGTTATGACTATTATAGAACAACAACAACTTCAACTAAGGTTTATGCAGTAAAAACAGGAAGCAATGATGGATGGAAATATTATGGTATGACTAAACCATTAAAAGAAAAACCAGCAGATACATTAACAACTAAGTATGTATATGCCGGAACTGATTGGTCATATTGTGATGAGACTTGTACATCAAGCCCATACAAAATATTTAAAATATATACAAGAGAAGTAGGAACATTAACTGCAAGTGATACAATTAAAATATCTTCAAGTGTAACAGTTAAATGTAGGGCATACGAAACAAAAACAACATACTTATTTAGTCAAACAACTTCAATTGTAGGATATGAACAAAATAGAAAAGCGCAATATAAAACAATTTATCAATATAGATACAAAACAAGAAAACTTATTAAAGAAGCTGGTTATGATATAAAATGGAGTGAAAGTCAAAACGATAAGACTTTAATAAATAAAGGATATAAATTAACTGGTAAGAAAAGAGTTAAAGGGTAGGTGTTAATAATGAGAATTGATTGGAAAAATGTAATTAGTGTAGATATGGAATATCCTGACAAAGCAAGAGCAAAAGATATCTTATATGTAGAATATAAAGATGGTAGATTAGAAAAAGTTGTATATCCAAGAGGAATACCATCTGACGAGCTAGTAGAAATGCTAAACCTTGCTGATGAGAAAAAAATAGACTTAAAAGTGATTGAAGAAAATTCAGAAGAGAAAAAATTTAATGAAGACATTCTAGCAGCACAAAAATTTAATGATGAAACAGAAGCTCTTGTTATTGATGGAAATGGTGATGAAAAAGTCGCATATGTAAAAAAATATGATGGAACAGTAGAAAAAGTCCCATATTCAGAAGATATGGATAAATTTATTTATGAAAATCTAGAGGCAAAGAAACAGGGAAGAGTTTCGAAATTTTTTGAAATCTCTAATGATCCAAAAGTTGCTAAAGAGCAAGTAAAAGCATTAGAAGAAGTAATAGAAAAAAGAAATAATCAAACTCCAGTTGATAATTCTACATACTCTGATGAATTAGTTGAAGCTGAAACTGAAGCTGAAGCTGAAGAAGAAAATAAAGAAGCAGAGGTTGAGAATACACCTGTAGAAGATTCTATCTTAGATTCAGATAATGAAAATAATATAAATCATGAAGATGAAGATATAGATATATATAGTGGTAGAGATGACTCATCAGAAGATTATTCAGACCCATTTAATTATTTTGATTCAGATTCAGATGAAGAAAAGAATATAAATACTGATGTTGAAGATCAAAACTTTGATACTGAAGCAAACGAGTTAAATGATGACGAAGTAGAAAATGAAGATGAACTTGATACTAGAGCAGATAAATTAGAAAAAAATTACAATAAAAAGAAAGCTGCTAAAATAGCTATAGGAGTAGCTGCTGGTGTATTAGGAGCTACTGGTATTGCCGCAGCAGTAACTTCATGTAACAAAAATACAAATAAGAATAAAAATGAAGAATCAACAAATAAATCTTTTGAATCATTAATGAATTCAATGAAAAAAGATGATGAAAGAAGAGTATTTGCTGAAAATGTATTCTCAGTTACAGAAGCACTTAATTCAAAAGCATTAGATAAAGATGTATTTGCTCTTGAAGAAGATGGCGAAGCTACATTACATTTTACTTATGATGAGGTAGCTGCAGCTAAGTTAGTATTAAATAATTATACAAGTGAAGAAATGTATAAAATATTTGGAACTGATGAAATTGATACTAATGATATAATGGTTAAATACCAAAGCTTTACTACAAAAATGTCATTATATGCAATGAATGGTAAAGCACCAAGTGGAGTAGCAAGTCTAATATCAAATGAAGCAAACAGGACTTGGTTTGAAAAGATTGAAAACTCTATAGTTGAATTTAATAAAGCACCTAATAGTACTAATGCTGATAAAGTTATTAGAACATTTGCATACTTCTATAATCATGGTATAAATGGTTCAGATGGTATAGAAAATGATGAAGCTACACTTTCTTGTGTTAAGAATTTAGCATTTAATATGATTCGCGGATATCGTGATGCCAATGGTGAAAAAGATTATCAACAATATCTTGTTGTATCAACTGCACCAGGAAGCTTTGATGATCAATATAGAACTAATAAAGAATCTCAAGTACAAAAAGGTGAAAGATTATCTGACCATATTAAAATAGCTGAAAGTGGTCCATGTACTATTCAAAATGTAAGAAGCCATATAGAAAGTTTAGTTGAAAGATTAGCAACAGGAAGAATTGAAAATAAAGACAAAAAAGAAAAATCATCTAGACCTAGTTATACAGAAATTAGAAAAGCTGCTGCTAGTACAATTGATTCTAATATGGAAATAGAAGATGATGTATTATACATGAACAGAATTAGAGGTCTAACTAAAATTGACTCTAAGGATGGAAGTGACTATACTGTTACTAAAGAAGTTTGGGATAAAATGACTACTGAAGAAAGATTAGATTTTGCTAAGAAAAATGGTAAAGTAATTAGCAATACTAAGAAAACAACTACAGAAAAAGTAGATGAAAGCAAATTAACTGATAAAGAAAAAGAAGAAGCAGATAAACAAAAAACATACGAAGTAAATGGGCATAAATTTAACAGTCTAGAATGCAAAGAAGCTTATAAAGAAGGTTATTTAGCAGCACATAATTATGCAAATGAAGTAGGAGCATATAAACATAGTGCAATCTACAATTCAATGGATATTGATAATTCATATGTTGTTATTGAAGAAGATGCAGGAACATTAAATGATGTTGCTAAAAATAGATATGCATATGAAGGTAGAGAAACATTACTATCTGATAGTCAAATTCAAAGAAGATTAGAAAAAGATGTTAATAACTATAAAAATAGTGGTTCTAACGTAAATGACAATATGGTTAATGCATATAAGTTAGGATGGACAGAATCAATGAATACTGCATTAGAAGCTGATAAACAAAATGGTAAAGCAGAAAGAGAAGAAGCTGAACGTTTATATAAAGAAGCTCAAGAAGAAGCAAAAAGAGAAAATGAAAAAACTCCAACTAAAGATGAAAATGAAAAACCAGGTAGTGATGTAGATGAACCAAATATTCCTACATTTGATGAAAATGATGATCCTTACTTGGATGGACCAGATCCAGATATAGTTGATCCTGATACAGTAGGAAAAGAATACTCTGCAATTCCTGAGGCAGAAGTAAAAAACTACCAATCATCTATTAACAGTACTAATGATACTATTGATAAAACAACAGAAATATCTGAAGAGGATACATCTTCTAATGATGAATACGAAGCAGATGAAATGCCAGATTTAGATATAGAAGTGTCTGAAGCAGATTTAGATAGTTATTTTGATAGCTATATTAATAATAATGAAGAAGTAAAAACTTTATCATTAAAACGTTAAACTATATAAGATTATAGGATATTAAAAACTATAATCTTTTTTCTTGCAACAAATTATGATAAAATAATAAAAGGTGATAAAAATGCAACAAAAAAATATAAGAAACTTTTGTATTATAGCGCACATTGATCATGGCAAAAGTACACTAGCTGATAGAATTCTTGAAATAACTAATGCTGTAAGTAAAAGAGAGGCAAAAGCACAATTACTTGATAATATGGATATAGAAAGAGAACGTGGTATAACTATAAAACTAAACACGGCTTCCTTAAAATATCACTATAACAATGAAGAATATTTATTAAATTTAATAGATACCCCAGGACATGTAGACTTTTCCTATGAAGTATCTAGAAGTCTAGCCGCATGTGAAGGAGCAATATTAGTAGTAGATGCTGCCCAAGGAATAGAGGCACAAACACTTGCTAATTTATATCTTGCGCTAGAATCTAATCTTACGATAATTCCGGTAATAAACAAAATAGATTTACCAAACGCAGATGTAGAAAAAGTAAGTAAAGAATTAATTGATTTAATTGGATTCTCAAAAGATGAAATAATATTGACCAGTGCTAAAACAGGAGAAGGAGTTAAAAAGTTAGTAGATGCAATTGTAGAACGAGTACCATCTCCTGAGGGTAAAAGTGCCTCTAAATTAAAAGCATTAATATTTGACAGTGTATTTGATTCATATAAAGGAGTAATCGCATCAGTAAGAGTTGTAGATGGCTCATTAAAAGTTGGAGATAAGATAAGATTTATGCAAAGTGGTGCAGTATATGATGTCACAGAACTTACTATAAATACACCAAAAGAAGAAAAAATAGATGAACTTTCTAGTGGTGAAGTAGGGTTTGTTGTAGGAAGTATAAAAAATATAATGGATGTTGCAGTAGGTGATACTATAACATTAGATGAAAACCCAGCTTCCGAACCATTACCTGGATATAAACCTATGAAATCAATGGTATTCTGCGGATTATATCCTATCGAATCAACAAAATTTGAAGATTTAAGAGATGCATTAAATAAATTAAAACTAAATGATGCCTCTTTGGTATTTGAACCAGAAACATCAACTGCATTAGGTTTTGGGTTTAGATGTGGATTCCTAGGACTATTACATTTAGATATTATAAAGGAAAGAATCACTAGAGAATTTAACATAGAATTAATAACAACTGCACCTTCAGTTGTATATGAAGTAATACTTACTAATAAACAAACTATAATGGTTGACTCTCCTAATAAGTTGCCAGAAATACAAACAATTTCAGAAATAAAAGAACCTTATATTAAAACAAGCATATTTACTCCAAGTGAGTTTATAGGGCCTATAATGGAATTATGTCAAAACAAAAGAGGAAATTATGTAAGCATGGAATATATAAATGCAACTAGAGTTAATATTCACTATGAATTACCATTATCTGAAATAGTATATGATTTCTTTGATAAATTAAAATCATATACAAAAGGATATGCATCATTTGATTATGAATTTATTGGCAATAGAACCAGTAATCTAGTTAAAATGGATATTTTATTAAACGGAGAAGTAATAGATGCATTAAGTGTAATTGTGCACAAAGATTTTGCTTACAATAGAGGTAAAAGTGTAGTAGAACAATTAAGGAAAACAATCCCAAGGCAAATGTTTGAAATTCCAATACAAGCTGCACTTGGAAATCATATAATTGCAAGAGCAACAGTTAAAGCTTTAAGAAAAGATGTTTTAGCAAAATGTTATGGTGGAGATATAACTAGAAAAAGAAAACTACTTGAAAAACAAAAAGAAGGTAAAAAAAGGATGAAACAAGTTGGAAGTGTAGAACTTCCACAAGAAGCATTTATGAGCGTATTAAGTATGGATGGTGAAGAATAATGATTATTACAAAAGAAATAGTAAGATATGCTGCAGAAAGATATATAAATACAGATGAATCAATTGGTGAAATTGCTAAACAAATTGGTATTTCAAAAACAGCCCTTGTAAAACATTTTGAAGGGCTATATGACACAACTAGATTAGATCCAAAAAGGCAAGCCATTCTAGATAAAGTTAAAGTTGAAAAATGGACAAAAGGTAAATCAACGAGTGGAAACCTAGGACATAAAAAATTAAGTGAAGAGGAAACTATTAAACTAGCAAAAAATATGGTTGAGCAAAAAACAACATTAAGAGGCTTAGAGAGTGATGTTAGTACTTCAACATTATATAATTTGTTTACAAAGAAAACTCTAGGAGAAGATTTATATAATGAAGTCTCTAACCAATATGATGAAAATAAAAAACGTAAATAACTACAAAAAATAATAGAAGGGAAACAAACAATATGAATAATGAACAATTATTAGAAGAGGCAAACTATTATTTAGATAATGAAGTTACTATGGCAGATGCTGCAAGCCACTTTAAAATATGTAAAAAAAGTTTTCAACTTCATATGAAAAAATTAGAACAGATTTATCCAGATACATTCAAACTCGTTGAAATGAAAAAACAAAATAATCTTATTTTAGGTGCTATAAAAGGTGGTAAGAATGGTGTACCAACAGGAAGAGAAAATTTTTCAAAAAAACATTCCATAACAAAAGAAGAAGCAATCATCCTTGCAGAGAAGATAATTAATTTTAACTGGTCTCTTAGAGAAACAGAACGTTTTATGAATATACCAAAATCAACAATAAGCGACAATTTAAGTGAAGAAATACTTGGTGAAGAATTATATAGCGAATTATCTAATGTACTTAATAAACACAAACCAGGGAATCACAAATTATAATGAAAAGCTTATATATACACACTCCCTTCTGTAAGAGTATTTGTAGTTACTGTGATTTTGCAAAAATGTTTTATAATGAATCTCTAGCTTTATCATATTTAGATGAACTATCAAATGAAGTAAATAACAATTATAAACAAGATATGCTAGAAACGATATATATAGGTGGAGGGACTCCGTCTATACTTAGTAAAAAAGAGTTAAATAAATTGTTTTCCATAACAAATAAATTAAATATAGAACCAAACTATGAATTTACGATAGAAGCTAATATAGCCGATATAAATGAAGAATTTTTAAAGCTTTGCAAGAATAATAAAGTAAATAGACTAAGTATAGGAATAGAAACTATAAATGATAAATTTTATAAGTTTTTAAATAGAGAAAACAATATAGAAGACATAAAAAATAAAATTCTTCTTGCGAAAAAATATTTTTCCAATATAAACATAGATTTAATGTATGCATTTCCAAATGAAACAATGGAAGATTTAAAATGTGACTTAGACTTTTTTAAAAGTTTAGATGTAGAACACATATCTATTTACTCATTAATAATAGAAGAAAATACTAAATTATATATAGATGGTATAAAACCAATTTCTGAAGAACTAGATAGAGAAATGTATTATTATATAATTGATTACTTAGAAAACATTGGATATAAACATTATGAAATAAGTAATTTTTCTAAAGAAGGATTAGAGTCAAGACATAACTTAAACTATTGGAATAACCTAAATTATTATGGATTTGGACTAGGTGCATCAGGTTATATAGAAAACACTAGATATACAAATACAAGAGGAATTAATTCGTATATAAAAGGTAATTACAAAATATACGAAGAAGAACTTGATAAAAACAAAATGATGGAAGAAGAACTAATATGTGGACTTCGTAAAATGAAAGGAATAAGCAAAAAAACCTTTAAAGAAAAATTTAGTATTGACATAAGAGATGTATTTAATATAGATGATTTAATAAATAAAGGATTACTAATAGAAAAAGATAATTATATTTATATTCCAAAAGATAAACTATATGTTTCAAACAATATTTTACTAAATTTTATATTGGATTAGTTGTAAACGTTTGTTTGATGTGATATAATTATTTGTAGTGTAGGAGGTAACATGAATAAAGTAGAAAAATTTGAAGACGTTTTAAAATATATAAAAGATCAAACTCTAAAAGCTGATGCTTGTTATTTAATAGATGGCTTACCTGATTATTTCTTTGAGGTACCAGCATCATCAACCGGTAAATATCATCCATCATATGCACTAGGTGAAGGAGGTCTATTAAGACATACAAAAGCCGCTGTAAGAATAGCATATGAACTTTTATCAGATCCATTAATTGGTGATAAATATACAGAAAGAGAACGACAGTTAATGCTTATAGCACTTATGTTACATGATGGATTAAAAAGCGGTATGGAACATAGTAAATACACTAAAGTAGAACATCCATTACTTGCCGCAAAATATGTAAAAGATAACACTAAAAATCTAGGAATGAGTGATGAAGATATAGAATTTATCTGTAATGTTATCTCATCACATATGGGTGCTTGGAATAAAGATTTTGATGGAAATGAAGTCTTACCAATTCCAAAAAATAAATATCAAAACTTTGTACACATGTGTGATTATCTAGCTAGTAGAAAAGTAATTAAATTAGATTTTGATGAGAATAACAACATAGTAGAGTAGTTTATATTTTGGAGGTAATTAAATGACAAAATGGGATAGTGAGTATATTAAATTATGTAAAAAAATATTATCTGAAGGAGTAGAGGTAGAAAATAGAACAGGTACCAATTCAATTAAGATTCCATCTTATCACTTACACTTTGATTTAAGAGAAGAATTTCCAGTACTTGCGACAAAGCAATTATATTTTAGACAAGCAATAACTGAAATGCTTTGGATTTATCAAGCACAATCAAATGATGTAAGATGGTTACAAGAACGAAATGTTCATATTTGGGATGAATGGGAAATTAGTGAAGATGGTAAGTGGAGAGCAACCCAACTTATAGATGGAGAAAAAAAGCAAATAGAAAAAGATTTTGGAGTTGAATATGCACACACAATAGGAACCGCATATGGTTATATTGTTAATAAATTTTCTCTTATTGATACACTATTAGATAAAATAAAAAACCACCCAGAAGATAGAAGAATGGTTATGAGTCTTTGGCAAGATGATTATCTAAAAACCGCAGTACTTCCATCTTGCGTTTGGAGTAGTGAGTGGGATGTCACAGATGGATATTTAAACATGTGGGTTCATCAAAGAAGTTGTGATGTACCATTAGGGCTTCCATTTAATGTAACACAATATGCAACACTACTTAGTTTAATTGCTCATGTTACTGGATTAAAACCAGGAACAATAGATTGGAGTATAAAAGATGCACATATATATGTAAATCAAGTAGATGGAATAAAAGAACAAATTAAAAGATTTGATGAAAATGATGATATAAAAGCACCAACTCTATGGTTAAACCCAGAAATAGATGACTTCTATAAATTTGACAACTCAAAAGAATTAAAAGATATAAAAATTGAAAAATATGAACATATGGGACCTATTAAATTCCCAATTGCACAGTAGGTGAGGCAGATGAAAAATTTAAGTTTAATAGTCGCAGTTGGAAAAAATATGGAAATAGGAAAAGATAATAAACTTTTATGGCATATCCCAGAAGATTTAAAGTTTTTTAAAGAAAAAACAAGTGGTAAAACAATCATTATGGGAAGTAATACATTTTATTCACTACCAAAATTACTTCCTAATAGGCATCATATAGTATTAACACTTGATGATTATAAATTTCCTGATGAAGTAGAAGTATATTATGATTTTAATACGCTTTTAAAAGCCTTAGAGACAAGAGATGAAGAAATGTTCATAATAGGCGGGGCAGCAATATATAGCTTGTTCATTGATTATGTAGATTCTATGTATATAACAGAAATAGATAAAGAATATGATGCAGATAAATACTTTCCAAACTTCGACAAGGAAAAATGGAATAGAAAGGTACTAAGTAATAATGAATGTGATGGGGTAGAATACAAACATGTTTTGTATACTAGAAAGGGGTAGTATAAATGAGAGGTAAATTGATTGTAATAGAGGGAACTGATTGTAGTGGAAAGCAAACGCAAACGGAACTTCTTCAAAAAAGACTTAATGATTTAAATCTAAATTGTATAAGAATAGATTTTCCAAGATATGACACACCAACAGGTAAAATAGTTGGGGGACCTTATTTAGGAAAGCCTGAAGTTTGTCCTTCTTATTTCACAGAGGGTGCAGTTAACGTTGACCCTAAAGTAGCGTCATTATATTATGCCGCGGATAGAAAATACAATATAGGGAAAGTAATTGAATATTTAGACAAAGGATACTTTGTAATATTAGATAGATATACTACTTCAAATCTAGCACATCAAGGAAGTAAAATTCTAGATAAAGAAGAAAGATTTAATATGTATCAATGGATAGATAAATTAGAGTTTTGGTTATTAGAACTTCCAAAACCAGATGTAACAATATTCTTACATATGCCATATGAATACGCAAAAGAATTAAAGAAAAATAGAACAAGCTTAGATGAACATGAAAAAAGTGAAGCACACTTAAGACATGCAGAAGCTTGTTATCTAGAATTAAAAGAATTATATAATTGGAAATACATTAATTGTATAAGAGATAATAAAATAAGAACAATAGAAGATATAAATAATGAAGTATTAAAATTAGTACTAGAAGAAAAAAGAGAGTTTAATTAAAAACTCTCTTTAATTTACGTTATTAGTTTGATTAAAATATGCATGCATTGGATCTTGAGGTATAGGAGAAACAGGAGGGACAGGAGGGACAGCTGGATTAACCGGCTCATCTATAATATCTATAATTTGATCATCTGAAGCATCTGGAATATTTTGGCTTGGAACAAACGTATATGGGTTAGCAGGTGCTTGATTAATAGTTCCAACATTATTTACTTGATTAGAATTAATTTCAAGAGTAGGTGCTTCAATTGGAACAACTCTATCTACAGAAGGGGTTGTTATATCAACATTAGCTTGATTAACAGGTTCATCAATTATTAATTCTGCATCATCTACTTTAGGCTCTTGCTGTATTGGTGGAGCCACATTAACAGGATTATTTACAACAGGAGGAGGTGTATTAACTATTTCATTTCCAACCTCACCAAATTCCTCTGCTGCTTTTTTCTTTAAAGATTTTAATTCCAAATCAACTTCAATAAGCTTAAATATTTCAGAGAATGTTGTAATACCATCGATTATTTTTTCAAGTCCATCTCCAAGTAGAGTAGTAACATCTCTAGTATAAACAAGTTTGTTTAATTCATCCTTAGTAGTATTAGGATTAGATATACTGCTTCTTAATTGATCATTTATATATAAAACTTCTTGTAAAGCAATACGTCCATGATATCCTTCTGTACAATCATCACATTTACCAGCATCATATACTTGTTCAACATTTTTATTTAAAACTAATCTAAATATTTCTTTTTCATAATCGGTAGTTGGTCTTAAAACTCTACACTTAGGACAAAGTCTTCTAGCTAGTTTTTGTGAAATAATTCCAGTAAGCGCACTAGACAATAAGTATCTTTCAACATCCATATCAAGAAGTCTTTCAATTGTACTTAACGAGTTATTAGTATGTAGTGTTGATAAAACCAAGTGTCCAGTAATAGATGCTCTTACCGCAATCTGCGCAGTCTCAGAGTCACGAATTTCTCCTATTAGAATTATATTAGGGTCTTGACGTAATATAGAACGTAGTACATTAGCGAATGTAAGACCTATTTCACTATTAACTTGTACTTGGTTAACGCCCTCTATATTCATTTCTATTGGGTCTTCAACAGTTATAATATTAACGTTTTCTTTATTTAACTCTTGTAATATAGAATACGTAGTAGTAGATTTACCAGAACCAGTCGCACCAGTTACTAATATAATACCATTTGGAACTGCAATCATTTTCTTTAATAAATCTAAATTTTTGGCAGAGAATCCAAGCGAATCAATACCACCAGAACTTTTAGAATAATCAAGAATACGAATAACTATCTTTTCACCCTCATTAGTAGGTAAGTCAGATACACGCATATCCAAATCTCTTCCTTCGATTTTACCTTTAATCGCACCATCTTGAGGAAGTCTAGTTTCAGTTATATTCATATTTGAAATAAGCTTAACCCTAGTAATTAAATTCCTTTCATATGATTTTGGAATCTTTGTGTGATTCCTTAATTCTCCATCTATACGCATACGAATCAACAAGCAATCTTCTTTTGGATCCATATGTATATCACTTGCTCTATGTGTTGAAGCATATAAAATAATTTGGTTAACAATATCAACTATTGGAACGTTGACTACATCATACTGAATCATATTTTTGCCCCTTTATTATCTTTTATTCTAGTATTTTACTACAATTTATTATATAATATTATCAGAATATAATCAAGTAAGGAAGGATAAAGTTTATGAAAAAAAATAACAAAGGATTTGTTCTAGCAGAAGCAATAATAGTTTCAGTATTTGTACTAGGAATGTTTACCTATCTAGCAATGAACGTAATACCATTAATTAGTAGATATGAAAGAGTAGTAAACTATGATAATCCACAAGAAATATATCTAGCAAATACGCTATATGAGGAAATGGTGGAACTAGAAACATCAAATAATGTACAAAACAGGATAACTATGAGTATTAATAATAATAATGTTCTTAAATGCAATGATAGTGTCAGTGTCAATAATACCTGTACAGGTTCATCTGAATTTTATGAAGAGCTAGGAAAAGCCTTAAAAATAGAAGCAATTTATACATATGATACTGACAATAATTGTGAAAGTGAAAGTATAAAAAGTGATAAAGGTTTAAAAAACTATTGTGAATATTATACAAAAAGAAAAGATAAAGATGGAAACACAAAAGCCATAACAAAGGCTTTCATGATAAAGTTCTCTGGTGATAAAGAAAATATCTCTGGTGATAAAGAAAATATCTCCGGTGATAAAGAAAATAATAGTAATAAAGCCGTAAATAAAAAATATGCAACAATAGTGGTTTCACAATAGGAGGTTAGGATATGAAAAATAATAAAGGATTTACAATTGCGGAATTATTAGTTACCTTTGTACTTGTAATGTCAATAGTATTAGCTCTTTTTAAAGTAGTTGACCACTATAGAGAACGCCAACAAAACGCAACTTCGGTAAAAGAAATGAATTCGTATAGAAATCAAATAGTAAAAGTAGTAGAAGATGACATTCTATTCAATTATGGAGGAATTAAAGAAATTAAGGGACTAGATTTAAAACCTAGCGAGGCCCAACAAGGAATTGAAATAACATTTAATGAAGTTATTGCAAACACTCAAACAAATACTACAAATACCAAAAACCTAATTGTTAAAAATAACGGTATATTGTATGGTGATATGTTTTATGAGTTTCCAAGTAAATTTGTAAGTGCAGTTGATGATGTTATATATACAGAAACAAAAGTAAGCTCAGACGATTCCTCACTAGACAAAGCAATATATTCAATACATATTGATTTAACTCATTCTGAATTAAATAGAATCTTTAATATAAATATAGTCGCAGTTAATAATACCACTACTGATACTACTAGTGGAACCCCATAAGCTGGCGACTAATAAAACAAAAGATACTAATTGTTAAGTATCTTTTTATGTGCTAAAATATACCTAGGTGGTTATATGGAAAAAATAGATAAATTTTTAAACAGTAAAATTAGTACTTCAATAAAACAAAATTACATAAAAGCTTTAGAAGATGAAGCGTTTAGAAGACTAATTACACAATATAAAATAGATGAAGAAGTAGGAATGAAATATACATCAAGATTAATGGATTCTAGCAAGGAACATACAAATTGTAGTAACTGTCCATCTCTTGCTGCTTGTTCTAATTCTGTTAGAGGTTTTTGCCTTACTCCAAAGCAAAATAAAAATACTATTAACTTTTCATATGACATGTGTAAATATTTGAAAAAAGAAGAATATAGAGAAAATGTTCAAGTATTTGATGTAGCAAAAGATATAAAAAATGCAAGTATAAAGAATATATATACAAATGATAAAAATAGAATAGAAATAATAAAAGCAATAAAGAATTTTATAAATGAATACAAAAAAGGAAATAATCCAAAAGGCATATACCTACATGGAAGTTTTGGAAGTGGTAAGACATATCTTATTTCAGCATTATTTAATGAATTGGCTAAGAGTAGAACTACTTCAGTAATAATACATACCCCAGAATTACTAAGAAGTCTTAAAGATTCATTTTCAACTGATTATTCAGAAAAATTCTATTTATTAAAACATACTCCACTTTTATTACTAGATGATATAGGGGCAGAATATTTAACTGCATGGGGAAGAGATGAAGTAATTGAACCAATACTACAATACAGAATGGATGAAGGACTTCCAACATTTTTTACATCGAACTTTACTATTTTAGAATTAGAAAAACATTTTACAACTGCATCTAACAGTATTGATAAAGTGAAAGCAAGAAGAATAATAGAAAGAATAAAACAACTATCAGTAGAAGTAGAACTAATTAGTAAAAATTTAAGATGAAATATTGAATAATTTTCATATTTGTGATAATATGAACTTAATTACAGAGACAAAGGACAAGATTATAATAAATGATTTATAGAGAGTTAGTGTTTGGTGTAAACTAATATGAATTTATTATAGTTACTACCTTTAGAGTAGGACCTGAAAAGGAATCCCGGCATTGCCGTTATCTAAATCAAGTTAAACCAAGGATGGTACCGTGTAATTCACTCCTAAAATTAGGAGTTTTTTTATTGGGGGAGAAAAATGATTGAATTAGAAAAAAGACCAATCGAATGGCTGTACTACAAAATTAAAACGATGGATGATTATGATATGCGTAAACTTCTTTCAGAAGAATTATTAAAAAGAGAAGTAAATAATGAAATTATTGATGATGAAGCTTATAGAATTGCATTATCATTTCAAAGCTTTGAAACTCTGTATAATCTAAGAAATAGTCCTAATTCTTGCATTGCTGCCCTTGTTTATCAAGAGTTTAGAAACAGAGTTGATAATTCAAAAATAAAAAAGCACAAGCCTGCTAAAGTTATAAAAAAGATGAAAAGAGAAAGAGTATATAATAGATATAAGAGGAGAGATAATTATGAATATTAAAGAAAATGAAAAACTAAGTATTATGAACCACTCTTGTGCACATTTACTAGCACAAGCAGTAAAACATTTATATCCAAATGCATTATTTTGGGTAGGACCAGTAATAGAAGATGGATTCTATTATGATATTGATTTAGGGGATGAAGTAATTAAAGAAGAAGACCTAGAAAAAATAGAAAAGGAAATGAAAAAATGCGCTAAAGATGGGAAAAGAATTGTTAGACATGAACTTTCTAAAGAAGAAGCACTAGAACAATTTAAAAATGACCCATATAAAATAGATTTAATATCTAGAATGGATGAAAACGACACAGTTATTTCTTGTTATACTCAAGGTGACTTTACTGATTTATGTCGTGGTCCACATGTTGAATCAACTAAAGAATTAAAATACTTTAAGCTTTTAAAGGTTAGTGGAGCATATTGGAAAGGCGATTCTAAAAACAAAATGCTTCAAAGAATCTATGGAATTTGTTTTGACAATCAAGAAGATTTAGATGCTTATTTAAAAATGCTTGAAGAAGCTAAAGAAAGAGATCATAGAAAAATAGGAAAAGACTTAGATATATTTATGTCTGATGATCTAGTAGGAAGAGGACTACCAATGTTCTTACCAAATGGTTATATAATATGGCAAGAATTAGAAAACTATATAAAAGAAAAAGAAAGAAAATTAGGATATCTTCATGTATTAACACCATGTGTAGGTACAGTTAACCTATATAAAACGTCAGGACATTGGGATCACTATAAAGAAAATATGTTCCCAGCAATGGAAGTAGATGGAGAATCATTTGTACTTCGTCCAATGAACTGTCCACATCATATGATGATATATGCAAATAAATTACATTCATATAAAGATTTACCAATAAGAATTGGTGAAATTGCACATGACTTTAGATATGAAGCAAGTGGTGCAGTTAAAGGAATAGAACGTGGTAGACATTTCTGTCAAAATGATGCACATCTTTTTGTAACACCAGAACAAATTAAATCAGAATTTAAGAATGTTGTAGACTTAATATTTGATGTATATAAAGATTTTAATATTACAAACTATAGATGTGTATTATCACTAAGAGATCCAGAAGATAAAGAAAAATATCATCAAGATGATGAAATGTGGAATAAAGCAGAAAATGAATTACGTGAAGTTTTAAATGAATTAGGAATTGAATATACAGAAGAAATTGGTGAAGCTGCATTCTATGGGCCAAAATTAGATGTTAATGTAAAGCCAGCAATAGGAAATGAAATAACATTATCTACTTGTCAATTAGATTTCTGCTTACCAGCTAAATTTGATTTAAAATATGTAGATAAAGATGGAGTTAAGAAAACACCAGTAGTACTACATAGAGCAATCCTAGGTTCACTAGATAGATTTATGGCATATATATTAGAGGAAACTAAAGGGGCATTACCAACTTGGTTATCACCAGTTCAAGTTAATATTATTCCAGTAAATCCAGAAATTCATAAAAAGTACTCAGAAAAAGTTTTAAATGAATTAAAAGAACTTAATATAAGAGCCGAGCTTGATGATAGAAATGAAAAATTGGGTTATCGTATGAGAGAATCTCAAACTAAAAAGATTCCATATTCATTAATAATAGGTGATAAAGAATCAAGTGATAATCTTGTAAGTTATAGAAAATACGGAAGTACTGATACAACAACAGTTTCAAAAGATGAGTTTAAGGATTACATACTAAATATTATAAAAGATAAGAAATAGACAACTTTGAAGTTGTAAGATAAAAGTAGACACAAAAAGA
>ERZ780129.17-NODE-17-length-63308-cov-19.0448_pt1 | contig 63308 bp, 65 predicted proteins | sample MGYA00511368_ERZ780129 | MGnify/ENA primary metagenome ERZ780129 (study PRJEB29588, sample SAMEA2152467) | human gut metagenome | biome: human gut; feature: human-associated habitat; material: faeces | place: Denmark | collected 2008/2010 ...
TTCACTTTCCTGAGAAGTAACTTGCCTTTGACTTTTAACCCATTGCCCCAGTCTAATTTTGCCATATTCTTCATAAGTGTATCCATCATTTGTCCTAAATTTTTGAGGCACTTCTAGGTTATTGTAATGCTCATAATAGATTTTTGCATATTCATACATCTCTTTCCAACTTAATGTACTGTTTTTATTTTCAAAACGCATCCCTATTTTTGTTAATAGATACCCTTTTTCACTTTCCTGAGAAGTAACTTGCCTTTGACTGCAAATCCAGTTTCCTAATCTGATTTTACCATCCTCTTCATAGGTATATCCATCATTTGTCCTAAATTTTTGAGGCACTTCTAAATCATTATAATGTTCATAATAAATTTTCGCATATTCATACATCTCTTCCCATGGCGTTAACAATCTCTCTTTTATATCTTCCAACATTTCATAAAAGTCTTGATCTTCCATTTCTATATCAAATGATACATCTTTTATTTTTATTTCTCTTGGGTTTGTTTCTACTTTTCTATTTTGTGCTTCTCTTACTCTATTTTTTAAGTTGTTTTCTAATTCTTTTATATATCTAAAATTGTTACTTAAATCTATTATTGTTGGTGCGATTAGTCTTTCTATTAAGTCTTCTTTTGTGTAATTCTCTTTTATCTCTATTTGCCTACTTTTGCACATTTCTTCTAATTCTTTTTTTGAATATTGTGCCAACTGTTCAAACTTTTCCTTCACATCTCCTCTAACAGCTAGTCCTCTTCCTATTTGTTCAAAAAACACTATATCTGAACTTGTTGCTCTTCCTAGTATTACTCCATCTACATTAGGAGCATGTATTCCTTCATTATATTGATTTATTGCAAACATTACACGTAATTTATCTTTTGCATCTTCCCCTTCTGTTGTCTTATCTTCATAAAATGCTTCTCTATTTTTAATACCTTCTTTTCCCATTTGACTAGTTGATGTATAAAACTCTATATTATCTTCTTCTGTAATTTGTTTAAACCAATTCATTGCCTGAGCTTTAATAGCTTCTATATCATTTACTCCTGTTTCTGAATATGGGGGACAAAAATAAATATATTTTCCATTTGGTTTTATGTTCTTTGATATTACTTTTGGAATACTTTTTGCTTCATGTATTCTTTCTTTTGCCGCTAATAACATATCCTTATATTTCTTACATTCTTCTTTTGATAATAAACTTTTATCTAGCCGATTTTCTACATCTTCTATATCTTCCATAGTTATATATGAACTTTTATATACTGGTATTGGCAATATTCCATCCATCATTGCATCACATAAATCATATCTACTTACTATCTTATTTGAAAATAATTCATTTGTATTTGGATTCGCCATATCTCTTTCATATGGTGTATTTCTATCTCTTACTGTGTATGCGGTCATTCCAAATATTTTAATGTCTTCATGTGTTTCTATCATTGCCTTTACTTGAGCTCCCCAGATTGGCGCACCCATATGATGAAATTCATCTATTATTAACATATCACATTCTATTTTTTTTAATTCTTCTTTACTTAATGACACTAAACTTTGATATGTTCTAAGTTCTAAATTCGGAAAATCTCTTTTAAAATCTAAGTTTGGATTGTTACTTATTATTTTTTCTATGTGCTCTATTATTCCATTTGAAGGTACTATATATACAATTTTTTTATCTTTATTATCATAAGCAAGTTGAAGGGCATTATATGACTTTCCTGTTCCTGTGGCGTGAACTATTCCAACAACATTTTCTCCTGATTCATATGCTTTTTTTACCTCTTTATAACACTTGACATTATGCTCATACAATCCTACTGTTTGAAATTCATCTTTATTCATCTTCTTCACCGCCATATGCGACTATATCCACAAAATCATGTCCATCTATTGTTTGTTCTATTATCAATACCCTATCATCTTTTCTTATTTCTACATTTGATTCTGTTTGTTCTTCTTCTACCTCTTTTATTCCTTCTTCTGTTAATACCTTAAATCCTATATTCGTTCTATCCATTACATCTAATAGGTTTCCGTTTTTATATTCTTCTGGAATATACACCTCTATTACTTTTCCTTTTATTCTTTTCATTTCCTCTTCCCCCATTTGGCTTCATATATTAACATATTTTTCTTATTTTTTCAACTAAAAAGACACCTTTTGGTGTCTTAATAAATTTATTCTTGCTCCTGCCATAAAGCTTTAAGAGTAATATCACTTGTAATTTTAGTATTAAAGTCAAACTTTTTACCATTCAACTGCCACTCCACAAATCTATATCCTTCTTTTGTTGGTACCGCAGGAACATTTATCTTATTTCCCTCAACAATAGTTTGTGTTGGAACCTTACTACCACCATCACCAGTATCAAACGCGATTGAAATTGTCTTAAGTGCTCTATATTTTGCCACTAAAGTTATATCACTACTTACCTTTGTATTGAAATCATAATTTTTACCATTTAGTTGCCATGCTTCAAAAACATAACCAGTTTTTGTTGGATTAGCAGGCTTAGTAACTAATTTACCTTCTTCAACAGTTTGAGGATTTACTTTAGTTCCTCCACCACTATTAAATGTTATATTAAATGATTTTGTATTAGATTTCCATACTGCTTTAAGTGTAATATTACTAACAACATTAGCGCTAAAGTCATATTTTTTACCATTCAACTGCCACTCTACAAAAGTATAACCTTTTTTAGTAGGCGTTGTAGGAATTTCTACCTTACCATCTTTTACAACAGTTTGACTATTTATTTTAGTTCCACCATCACTATCAAATGTAACTAAAAACTTATCTTCAGTATCATCATCCTTTTCCCAGATAGCTTTTAGAGTTATATCAGAAACTACTGGTACATTAAAATCATATTTCTTACCATTTAATTGCCATTCTTTTAAAGAGTAACCCTTCTTTGTAAAACCAGTTGGCTCAGTTAAAATACCACCTTTTTTAACTATAACTGGATCAACAAAACTTCCACCATCAGTATCAAAAGTAACCTTAAATCCATCACCATCATCTATACCGGCAGTCCATTTAGCAATCAAAGTTATATCACTACTTACTTTTGTATTAAAATCAAACAACTTATCATTATGATACCATCCAATAAATGTAGAACCTTCCTTCACAGGATCATCAGGTCTTTTTACATAACTTCCAGATTTAACTTTTTCACTTTTAACAGGAGTTATACCAGTAAATTTAACTGTATACTCCACTACTCTAGTAGATAAAACTACACCAGTTATAATCATTATTAATGAAAGGACTAATATACCTATACCAATTTTCTTTTTCATATTTATTTCTCCCTATTATTCTTATAATAATTATTTTAACATATTAATAATTATAGGTAAAGTATCAATAAGCTTAGGATTATATTTTGTTCCTGATTTTTTATTTGCTAACTCTATAATTTTATTATCATCTATACCAGGATTCTTACTTTGTATATCATACACCCAAATTGCAAGAGCTAAACATTGTGAATAAATCGGAATATTATCACCACTTATTCCATTAGGATATCCACTACCATCATAATTCTCATAATAATTAAATAGCAAATTAGTAGAAAGTTTAACAAGTTCATTATCCATATTTTGTGATAAGTAATTCTTAGCTATATAACTTGCATATACAGGATGCTTCTTTATAAGTTCAATCTCATCTTTAGTATAATAACCATTCTTACCCATTTCCTTAGGCAAAATGTATATACCAACATTGTATAAAATAGATGCATCTAATAATTTAGAAACAATATAATCTTCCAACTTATATTCAGGATAATCCATAATTACTTGTTTTAATATTATCTCAAAGTACTCTCTTACTTTTAATATACTTTTATTATTATCACTCTTGTAAGAATCAACAACCCTATTTATTATCTCTAAGAGTTCAGTATGTTGTGACAAAACCATACTATTTAAAGAAGAACTAGTCATATAAAGATTAATCAAATTCTTAGTTCTATATTTAATAATTTCCAAATTAAATGGTTTTTCTAATAAATCTGCAATATTATATTGATATACCTTTTGTCTAGTAGCCTTGTCCTCAGCGCCACTAATAGTAATTACTGGTATTTTAGATAATACATTTTTTTCTTTTAAATATTCCAAAACCCCAAACCCATCAACAACAGGCATTAATATATCCAAAAATATACCTACTATATTTGCAAATCCGACTTCTTCAAATTTATCAATTGCTTCTTGTCCATTGGTAGCCATTAATATATCATATTCATCTTTAAAAGTCTTCTTTATTAAACTCCTAGTAATAGCATCATCATCAATTATAATTAAACTTTGTTTTACTCTATTAACTTGAGAAATCATATCATTTTGAACTTGTTTATCAAATTCAGGAAACTCATTAATTAGTTGCCCTAAAAGAGTTTTAATATAATCTGAGGTTTTTTCATTTAAACTAACATCAAGAGCGTTATAAAGTTTAAATATTACATCAGAAACTTTAAATGACATACCACTAAGTCTAGATTTTAATTGTTCAAATTCAGCATTATCCTCATTCTTTTCGTTTTTAAATGATGCTGATATAACTAATTTATTATCATCTGCGGTAAATATTTTAGAAAAATTAGTATACTTAACAAATCCATCATTATCTTTAGCTCTATAGTCAAAAATAATCTTACCGTTATTTTTTTCTATATTTTGAATAGATAAGTTATCAAAATAGTTATTAACATCATCAGGATGTATTAATGGTGTCATACTCTGCATAAAATCAAAAAATGTAGATGTAGTAACTACTTCACCATTACTAAACGAATAAACCTTATCACTAACAACATCAATAACATATACGTATTGAAATATTTTTAAAATTTCAGAACCAATAACATTATTCATCATTAACTCTCCAAATATGTATTTATAATTTGTTTCCACTTATCCTTAGCTTGTATTAAATCACTAAAATGTTCATTTACATAGTTAACATCATTTTCTTTACTCTTCATTTCATGATCATATGCAATTTGTGCAAAAGGTACTATTCCAAGTGTTCTACAATTACTTTTAAGTGCATGAACTGCAATTGCGTAATTAGGCATATCCGAATTATTTTTAAAATTCTCTAATTCAACAAGTTGTCCATCCATTCCATCATAGAAGTCTTTAATTATCTCATCAAAAGTTTCCATATCACCTAAATAAGATAATGCTGCATCAATATCTACTCCATTACTTTTTAAAAATTCTACTTTGTTATTCATAGTTTTTATCCCTCTTTCCAAAATATTTGTTAATTAATTTATTTAATTCACTTGTACTTATCGGTTTAGATAAATACTCATCAAATCCTTCATTAATATACATTTCTCTCATTCCAGTAATAGCATTAGCAGTTAATGCAACTACAGGTGGGATTGTGTATCCATCAAGTTTCTTTAATATATGAAGAACTTCTATTCCATCCATGCCAGGCATCATATGATCTAAGAAAATTATATCATACTTATCACCTTTTTTAATAGAATCCACACATTCCTTACCACTACTCATACTAGTAATTGTAAATTTATAAGGTTGAAGAAGTTTTTCAGCAACTTTTAAATTTAATTTATTATCATCAACAAGTAAAACATGATAATTAGAGCAATCTATATATTCTAATTCGTTACCCTTTTCTCTTTTTTCTAGTATATTTCCTAGTTTTTCATGATTACCAATCTTTTGTATAATATCAACATAGAAAGTTGTGCCAGCCCCATACTCACTTTCAAACCAAATCTTTCCATCTAAAAGTGTTACAAGCCTTTTAGTAATTGCAAGTCCAAGTCCAGTTCCCTCTATTTCATTATCAGTAGCGCTATCAAGCCTTGCAAACTTTTCAAATAATTTACCAAAGTCTTCTTTTTTAATCCCATATCCAGTATCTGATATTTTAAAATGAAGAAGTGCATTATTACCAAGTATTTCGTGCTTAACATCTAATTCAATCTTACCCACTTCAGTATATTTAACAGAATTACTAAGTATATTTAGAAGAATTTGAAATACTTTTGTTTTATCACCAATCAGTTCTGCAGGAATATTAGGATCAACATCAGTAACAAACTTAATTTCATCTTTATTTATTCTAGCCTCAATAATACTAGAAAGTTCTAATATTATGCTACCTAAGCTATATGGTTTATTCTCTATTCTTTCCTCTCCAGTTTCAATTTTAGATATATCAAGTATATTGTTTATTATCTCCAAAAGATTAGTTCCTGCCATATATATATGACCGACATCTTTTTTCGCAGTTTCAATATCAAATTTAGCCTCATTCATTATTCCTTCACTGAATCCAATAATTGCATTCATAGGAGTTCTAATTTCATGTGACATATTAGATAAAAAGTCTGATTTAGCTTTATTTGAATCCTCAGCTTTTTTCTTTGCTTCTTCCAATTCTCTAATTAAATAAAGATCAGGATTTTCAAATATAAAATATAAGATATACATATCAAGTACAAAACTAGAAGTAATTATTAATAACTGTGGAAACATAAGCTGTACTACCATAGATAAAGCTGTTTGTATTATTCCTATTATAAGAGGCATTTTGTTCCCCTTAATTAATCTTCCTTTTTTCCTAACAACACCAATTGAAAATATAACAACCGCAAATATTCCAACTATATATAAATAATATAATGCAGGGCCAGAAATATAGGCATACTCTTCAGTAATAACATTATTAAACTTGAAAAACATAGAAGAAACAATTGCTACTAAATAAACAATAAATATATATAGTATAGATTTATTGCCTTTTATATATTTAACAAAATCTTTCTCTTCATATAAATAACCAATTGAAGTAATATAATAGCAACAACTAATTATCCATGATATAGTTAGAAGTCCATTAATTCTAACCATATTCTTAGAAAGTATAGTATTTGCTCCATCAGTATATAAAATAACCACCGCGGATATTTCACTCGCTATAACAAAAACAAGAAGAACAAGAAGTATTTTAAAGAACTTATTATCAATACCAGTCTGCTTAGATTTATAAAAATATACTCCAAGTAGTAATAAAGCAAATAAAAATCCACCAATAGATACAAGTATAGATCCTAACATATTACTACTCCCCCTTATCCTTCTTAAAATATTTTTGCAACAATTTATTAAGTGTCTTTATATTAATAGGTTTAGATATATAATCATCGAACCCCTCTTTTAAATACTTTTCTTCCACTTCAGTTACAACATTTGCAGTCATTGCTACTACAGGAATTTTATTTCCCATCTTTTTGAGAATTTTAATAGTACCAATGCCATCTAAATTAGGCATTAAATGATCAAGAAAAATCAAATCATATTTATTACCATCTTTTATCTTTGAAATACATTCTTCGCCACTAGTAGCTTCTTCTATTTGAAGATTATATGAAGAAAGTAATCTAGATGCAACTTTTAAATTCATTTTATTATCATCGACAATCAAAACTTTATAATTTGAACAATCAAAATAAAAATTTTCTTTATGAGTAAGACTATATTCATCTGTAATAGAAACATTTCCAAGCTTACTCTTATCTACTACTTCTTGTGTTAGTGTTATATAAAAAGTTGTTCCTATTCCATATTCACTTTCAAACTTAATATCTCCCCCTAGCATTTGAACTAAATCTTTTACAACAACAAGGCCAAGTCCAACACCACTAGCATTTTCTTCCATAGCAATTGTTGAAGAGAAAACATTAAATATCTTATTAAAATCTTCACTTTTAATTCCAAGACCAGTATCAGATATTTTAAAAGTCAAATTAGCCTTATTATCCTTTACATTAGATTTTATAGATAGTTTAATCACACCAGCTTTAGTATGTTGTGCAGAATTATTTAAAATATTAGAAAGTATTCTATATATTTTTACCTTATCTCCAAACATCTTAGTTGGTATATTAGGATCAACATCAACTACATATTTAACATCATCAGTATTAATTCTAGAATAGATAAAACTATTTAATTCAAAAAGTATATCTTTAATAGAATATTCAACATTATCAATCTTTTCCTTACCAGAATCTATTCTAGATAAATCAAGTATATTGTTAATTATCTCAAGAAGCGTATTAGCAGCCTTATCAATACTCTCTATATCTTTTTTCATAGAGGCTTCTTGTAAATCTTTTGTATTTAATAAAGATTCACTAAATCCCATTATTGTATTCATAGGAGTTCTAATCTCATGAGACATCTTAGATAAAAATGCCGTTTTTGCTCTATCAGCTTCTTCAGCTTCGCGTTTAGCAACCTCAAGTTCAGAAACAAGTTTAATATCTTGACTTTCTAAAGTAAAATACATAGATGTCATACAAAATGCAAACAAATATGATAAATCATTTATATCAGCATATAGATATTGTACAATTGACATAATTGAATAAAATATCAAAAATAATATTACAGGAACCCTTTTAACTGCATTATCACGACTTATATCTTTCAAAAGCACAAAAAGCATATATACGCCAACAAACACAAATATGACATACAATGAATAAACTGCGGGTCCCCCAATAACATAAAATTGATTATCAGAACCAGACGTAAATTTAATTTCTAAGAAACATGAAATTAAAAACATAATGGTTGCGAAAACAATAAGCATAAGCATTTTCTTTTCCTGAAAAAAATCAAGGGGATTATCATACTTTTTATCAACAGACAAACTCTTAACATATCCAATGATAACAACAAACCAAACAACATCACCTAAAATATATAATCTACACAAAAACTCATTTATTATAGGGATCTTATCTCTAATTGACATAGTATAAACACAAACAAGTTCTAACACTAACAAAACCATTGTAGTAATAAGTAAAAATCTATAAATACTATTTTCAAGACTCTTATATTTTTTCTTTGTAAAATATATAGCTGCAATAAAAGTAATAAATACCATTCCAGATAAAGTTAAACCAATACTATTAAGCACAATCGACACCTACCTTATTCTATACTAGAATAATTGTATCAAATTTCTATTAAAAAGTCTTTAATTTTAATTAAAAAGTAATAAATAATTTATTAAAAAAGATGAAACAAAGTTTCATCTTTACTAAGTATTATTATTCATCATCGTCATCAAAGAAATCATCAAAGAATCTATCTTCTCTAACTTCTTCATCAAGAGATATAGTAGGAACATCCTTCTTAACAGGTTCATCTTTTGGTTTAACCTCTTCTTTTACGACTTTAGGTTCAACTCTAGGTTTCTCTTCTTCAATCCTAGAAGGTTGTCTTAATTTTTCATTGATTCTTTCTTCTAATTTATTAATATCCATTGTAGATGATGTAGCCTTTTCCTTTTCAGGTTTAACTGGTTTTACATCTTTAACTGGCTTATTAGCTTCAGCTTTTTCTTCTTCCTCTAAAGCAGCAATTTTAGCATCTATTTTCTTAACTAAATCATCAATGTTAATTCCACCATTAGAGCCACCTGTTGGCCTAGATTGAGGCATTGGTCTATCTTGTTGACCAAACATAGGAGGCATACCAGGGAATCCAGCACCAAATCCCCCTCCAACAGGCATCCCACTATCAGACATCATACTCTTAAGCTTTTCTTGTCTTCTAGTATTTACATAATCCTTAATATTAAATACCTTAACTTCTCTCTTTTCTCTTTCGGGATAAGTGGCTTTTGGATAAGATTTACCAAATTTAGCCTTCATTTTAAAATACGGAGTAAATTTAGTTTTAAATGGTTGCATACGAATTCTAAGTATAATAACCTCAAATTGTTTCATACGTTGTAGGTCTGAAACAGTAACAAGTGGTGTTGAAGCAGTTTTATCATCTTTTTTAGACTTAACTTCACCACACATCTTACTAATTTCTTCCAAAGCTTTTAACTCAGTAGTAATAAGATAAATTATATTACCACAGTTACCACGAATTGTTTCAGCATTTTCTTTACCATAAACTTGATCAAGTTGTGCAAAGTTCTGGATAATCATAGTAAATCTAATACGTCTAGAACGCGCTGCAGTAATCATAGTAGTAATATCTTTTAAAGGTGGCATATTTGCAAACTCATCTAGCAAGAAATTAGTTCTTACAGGAAGTTTACCACCATGTTTCTGAGCAACTGAAATTAATGTTTCATAACATTGTTTCAATAATATAGTAACTAAAGAATGGTAAGTTTTCTTCTCATCTTGAATAACTATAAATAATGCAGTTGGTTTTTCACCAATTTCTTCAAGATTTACATCATTATATGCAAGCATCTCAGATAAATTTTCACGAGAAGCAAATAACTTTATCTTTTGCTTAAATACTGCAATAATAGAACCTTTTGTTTCATTAGGAGCCATTATTGTACCTGAAGCATTAACATATGCAGGAGATGCAGGATCCTTAAAACTAAAATATTCTTTAGCATATGTAGAACCGCCACATTTTTCTTCTCCTACTGTAGTCATTAAACTAATAGTATTTATATTTACCTCTTCTGGTTTAGCATCTTCAAACATACCAAGTGATAAACCAGAAAAATAATCGGCAGAAGTTTTTTCCCAGAATGGATCAGCATTTCCACTATTTTCTTCGTACAAAATATTAGCAGCCAAGTCATCTAGAAGCTCTATTGCCTTATCTTGATTACCAGATTTATACATATTATATGGAAGTGATAATGGATTCCATGCATTACCCTGTTGAGGATCACGGAAGTTTAATAGTAATATATTATATCCCTTATCTTTTAACATATTAGCAGTAGCTTCGTAAATTTCACCCTTAGGGTCAGTAATAATCATAGATTCCTTATGTTTAGCTAAGAGTTCTACAGTTGGAAAAATTACAGTTTGAGTTTTACCAGAACCAGTAGCACCAATAACTAAGTTATGATATTCACCATCATCAACCCATATTTCATTATCTTTTAATATTAAAGGAACCCCCGCAACAGAAGAATTAGGATCTGACGGATTAACATATTTTAATTCCTTCTTCATCTCTTTTTCTTTTGCCCATCTAGAATATCCTTTATCTTTCTTGTTAGTAGTAAATCCAAATCCTTCATCTCTTTCAAAAAAATATGAGCTCACAGTAGCAAATATTCCACCAAGAAACAATATATAAAATAATAATGTAGTAAATAAATATTGCGGTCCAAATGCTGGAAAAGGATTAAGTCCATAAAAATGGCCTTCATTTAACAAAACAGGAATGTTTAAAACTCCTATTGCTACAACATATAAAAGGAATATAGCAAATAAAACAAATATCAATACATCCTGTGCATCTGCCCTAAATTTAAGTTTCATAAACATCCCTCTTCCTAACTATATTCTATTATTACGATTTGCTTTTTTTCTTAAGATTATTATAACAATAAATAGAGAAATTGCAATAAATAAAGAAATAAATAAAATTATTTTAATTCTTTTATCATGATTTTTTTGATCTCTAATAACATACTTATTTTGGTATATTTTAACATAAATTGGTTTATTTTTATAATTGTTTTTATTTATATTCCAACAATAATAGCCGTTCTTTATCTCATCAGAATTATTTTCTACAACCTTATGATTAGTTTTTAATCTAACATTAATATGATCAAGAGTATTAATTTCTGAAAAACATTTATTGTATTCCCCCACCGAAAAAATATAGTATTCACCATCTTCTACAAAAGAAAATTTGTCATAGCACTTATTCGGTATTAAGGCATCATAATAATTTTGAGAGTCAAAACTGAACTTATAATTAATTCCTATAAGGTTTCCACTGTTATACCTTGTTTTATTATAATAATCAACTCCAGGTATTTTTTCACTAGAATATGTATCAACAACTTCACTATATTTAGCAAAAGTAGGTGTACTCATCTCAGCATTTATTGATAATAAATTATTAGAATTATTATCAACAAGAACAGTAGCTTCTTCATCTATTTTGTTATCATAAATAGTTACATCGTAATTAACAGTGCATCCGAAAAGGAAAGGAAAAATTAAAGTTAAAAGTAAAAATTTTTTTTTCATAAATATCACCTCTACTTAGGCTGACCTAAATATATATAGCATTGAAATGTATATCTGTATAAACTTTTCATTTCAGAGATAGCAACAGTCTTCGTACGAAAACATCCACTATTATCTCTTTCACAATAAGCCTTTCTTTCAGCAGCAGTAAATCCCGAAGCAGAATACTTTCTTCTTACGCACTCCCCATTAGTACATCCCTCAGTAAATGTTGGACCAACATTCAAGCCGGCTTCCGAAATTATTACTTTACCATCTGAAACGCTTTCAACAACCGCAACATGACCATACGAACCATTTTTCCAAGAAACAATTGCTCCAACTTGTGGCTTAGTAGAATCATAGCCAACTGCAAATTTTTTCATATCATAATTCACTGAATCACAATATGTACCACCATTACCATTATAACTCCACGATTTGCCATTATTAAAATTAGCCAAAACTTCCTGGGCACGTGCTGAAGCATACCATGCACATTCTCCCTCTAACCAACCATTTGCAGCAAAACGTTCCGGCGTAGATTGATTATAAAAAAACTTATTATCCCTTAATGGCCTACTCAGTCTTTGTTGGAATCCATCCACTGTAGTCAATCCATTTCCACCATTACCATTTATATCAGAACTATTCATATTTCGCTTTATATCATCATAATATAAATAAATAAAATGAATTATTTCCTTTTTTTTATTTTCTAATTCAGTACCAGTCAATGATCCCGTATAATTATCGTAATAATCTTCAATAAAATCACTATATAACCATTGAAAAAATTTGCTTCCTGTTGATTCAGGATTATTATAATCCCCTTCAGAAACATCATTATCACTGTTAGTAATAGCTTTTGCAACCTTTTTTATATATTTCTTCATCTTGCGTTTAGGGGCAGAAGAAATAATATCATTTTTAGTTACACAAGAGCCATTAGTCAATTCTTCTTCAGAACAATCATCCTCATAATCAGCATCATCAGTATATTCTTCATTATCTTTATACGCAGTCAATACAGCTATAACCATAGGCTTATTAACACTACCATATGTTTCAACGTTTGAATAAAACGCTTCATATTTTTCCGATATAACAGTACCAATCTCGCCATTTTTATTTCCCTTAGTATAAGTTAAACCATCAGCATATTTAAATCCGATATTAAATGGAACAAGCATTATTATAAATATAAAAAAGAAAGCAGCTATTGCACCCAAAATAATTTTGCTTTTTTTCATAACAGAAACAATTGTTTCTATCAACTTTTTTGTTCCCTTAATAGGAGCATCAACTACAGAAGAAGCATTTTCAGCTTCCCGCATAGCAGGTGCTCCCAATGGAGAATCCGCAATTTTTTCAGCAATTTCACCAGAACCAGGCAAAGGGATAAAATTGGCAAGGCTTTTAACAGCTCCTTTATATGCATTACGTTTTAAACTTTTAGCCAATTCACTATTACCATCATTTGCATCATTGGATTTTTTCCCTTTATTGTTAGTAGAACGATCATTATTTTCTTTTAGTTGATTGCTCTTTTTATCTGCACTAGTTTTATTTTTTAAGTCCCCTTTTTGATTAGAAACTATATTATCATTTGATTTTGTATCAGAATTGGGCATTGTATTTGAAGGCTCTTTTTTTTGCTCTGAAGAGTTAGAATCATCCATTTTAGGATCAGGATGATTTTTTTTACGTGTTGCCATTGGATTAAGTCCAGCAATTTTTGCACCTTTTTTAATTGCATCAATATTGTTAGCAATCCCACTAATCTTTTGGGATGCAGAATATATATCATTTTTTAAATTATTATTATTTTCCTGTTGCTGTTCTAATTCATCATTATCGTAATCCATCTAACTCACCGCCTTACATCAAATATAAATATTATAGTCCTCCGCCACTTCCAAATGAAGATAATTCTTCTGGAGTAACAACAACATTAATTCTCATTCTTCTGTTACCACATACAAACAATGCTTCACCCTGAGAATATTGTTTAATGCTTTCAGCTTCATTATCATTTAAGTCAATTAGTTTGCTTAAATCCTCAACAGCTTGCTTTTTTAATCCCATTACTAAGTAATAAGAAGCATTATCAAATATTGCCTTTCCTTGCATTAATACTTCAGGAGCAGCAAAATCACTAGGTTGTTGAGTAATTATAATTGAACCTGTATTATATTTTCTAGCACGTCTTTGTACTTGTGCTAAAAAGTCAGCTCCCAGTGCATTATGATCTCCTAAAAGAACATGAGCTTCATCTATCATAAATACAGTATCAACATCTTTATCTAAACATAATCCCCAAGCATATTTTAATATATTGAAGAACAATGCATTCTTGATATTAGATTCAGTGTTCATTAATTCCTTTATATTAAATACTATAAAATCACTATCATGTTGAATAGTTGTATGTCCGTTAAAATAATATTTAAGTTCATTAGTAAATGGTCTGATCTTTAATTCTAGTCTTTCCATTATATCTCTTTCATGAGTATGTTCTGGCATACTCATTAATATTGCTTTAATAGTTTCGTATACATCAGAGAAAGTTGGATAATCATTTGGTCCATAATTATAAAAATCTTTATCAAAATCTATTCCAAATCTCTTATATGTTGCTTGTACAACCTCAGTAAATAAAGTCAATACATCCTCTTCAATTGATGGATCATAATATTTCATAAATGCTTTTAAAAATTGTAGGGTTCTAGTTAATACTGTATAACCAAGCCCTTGTTTAATCTCATCTTCATCAGCATCTATTACTATTTGTAGTGGATTTATCATACCATATTCTCCACCTTTACCAAGGTCAATAGTATCTCCACCATAAGTTCTAGCCATCTCGCCTATTTCATCTTCAGGGTCGATTGCAACTATTTGACATCCATTTCTAATATGTCCACGAAGTAACAATTTAGCTGCGGTTGATTTACCGGAACCAGATGTACCAAGTAAAATCATGTTAGCATTATTTCTATTATTCTCTTTTTTAATTTTATATAAGAATTGATTAAATAATATAACACCCCCAGAGAAATCAACACCTAAAAGTGTAGATAATCCGGGATCTTTAATACTATCAAATATAAATGGATACATTGCAGCCATTGTAATAGATGGAATTGGAGTACCAATCCTATCTTCGATATCTTGTTTAGGGAATATTGGTAAAATAGATTTTAACACTTTTTCTTGTTCAAATCTAAGTGAAACAGCTCTTAACTCCATTGCATCCAAGTAGTTTTTAACATTAGTTTTCTTCATTTCAAGTTCTTCTTTAGTATTAGCAGTTATCATAATATGCATTTGAAAATCAAAGATTCTAGATTGACTAGATGCAAGCATAGAAACAAAATATTCCAATGATTCATAATCAACCCTAATTCGCTCTTGTATAGTCCTATCTCTCTCATTTTGATAATTTGTTTTTAGCTCAGCAATTTGTTTATTAAGCATCTTAGAAATTGTAGAGAAAGGTACAGGAATATGCTTAATTACAACCTTGATGCCAGCCATAGTAGTAAGAGTGGATAAATAGCCTGGTGATATGAACTTCGGATATGAAACAACTGTTAGTAATGTTGCATACTTATCACTAATAAAGAAGTCACTTGGATTAAACTGTAATCCTTTAGGTGCAATTTGTGATTTAAATTTCATTTTACTCATAGTGCCACCACCGTTCCAAATTCTGTTGTAACTCCACCATTTAAGAAGTTATCAAGTATTACTCTAAGGTCTTCATTAGTTGTTTGACTTGCAACAAGTCCGCACCCAGAAAGGCCATTTATAAGCAATCTGATCTTTTTCTGTATAAGGTCAGAATTCTTTTCCTTGAACAAAATATAATACTCAGTATCAACAACACTATTATTAACAAAACCATTACCTTTATCAATATCTTCCCTTATAAGTTTTCTAATTGCAGGATGCTGAGTCTGATTGTACAAAAGTTGAAGCTGTGACAAATATACTGTTATGTCAACAGGTCTATCTGCACATACCAGCCAAAATTCAAAATCAATTTGATTATAAAAGTTTTTTAATCCTGTTAAAATATTTGCTTGTGATTGTTCATCAAGTATAAATATATTACGTGGCATAATTTTAACACCCGTAACAGAAAGTTTATTTTCTAATAGAATTGTGCCATTTACTATATCTCTAACCGGCACCCAATCTTCCGTATACCTGCTACTCATCCTCTTTGCCATCTAGACAACACCAACCTTTCCATATATATCTTCTTCTATCTACAAAAAAGAAATTATAAATATTACCTATAACAACCATAACATTATGCTGATTGGGAATTGGAAGAACCAAAAAACCAGTAATAAACGTTGGAGATAAAACTCCCAAGGCAACACTCAAAGAGGCCAAATCATTCTGAAATATTAAAAGCAATATTATTGTAACGAAAATTCCACTTCCAAAGACTATTAAATCAATAGGTCTAAAAAAGCCAAGTATAAGTTTCCCCCTATTAGAATTAGCGGGGATTAAATATCCATTCATTTATTATCACACCCTTTTTACTTATTATTATTTTTAACGAATGCCCTATTAGCTTCTCTAGTTGCCATTCCTTCTCTGTCAACAGATTTAGCAACATCAGCACCATGGCGTCCAAGATCTTTAAAGTGAGTATCTGTTGCAGAAGATGCAGATGAAAGCTCAGTAGTGAATCCGCCTCTATTACTAGCAGAAACATTATTCATATGTTCAGTATAAGAAGCTTTGCTATTCTCAATAGTAGAAATTGCAGCTGAAGGATCGCTAGCAACTCTAGCATCATAATCAGCAAGCCATTGGTTAGTAACAGATTCATCAAAATCTTTCATTATTTCTCTAGCAGTATTCATTGAATATGTAGTTCCACGGAAAGTAAGACTATTATCACCATTTCTAACAGCATTATCAAACAAGCTCTTAAAGAATGACGCATCGCCAACTCTACCACCAACTTTGCCAGTGGTATGACCTGAAATATCAGTATATTGTTTTGCAGTGGCAACCCTCATACCAGGAGTGTTATACCCCTTTTCTTTAGCAAAATCACGAATTGATTTTATATCACTTGCAGCTGCATTCAAGTTTTGTGCATCTTCTATTTTAGCTTTATCAGGATCGGGAATACCAAATGCGTCCTCAACCCTCGCTCTAAATCTACCAAATGCAGTAGAACCAGCAGCTGCTGCAGCAAGTTGCCTTTGATTAAGTTGTCCTATTTGTGAAGCGGCATTTCTCATACCAGCGAATGGATTTCCATTTTCGGCCCCCCTATATCCTTGATGTAATCCACGTGCACCACCGGTTAGTGCACCTCCAAGTCCAGCAGCAAGTATTCCACCGACGCCAGCCCCTCTAGCCTTGGCGGCCATTCCAGCACCAGCAGCACGTGAAGCCATACCGATTCCTACACCGCCTAGCACGCCAGCAGCAGTACCAAGTTGTTTCAAGCCGCCAAATAAGCCTCCACCGCCACTATCTTTAATACCTAAAGCATCCTTAAGAAATTTAGGGGCCTCTTTTGCAAAGAAGAATAAGCCAATAGTAAGAAACACGCGCATAAAACATTTAGCAGAAAAACTTGCATCACCCATTTGTTTAAATCCATCTCCAAATAATCCACCATTAGGCGTTAACGTCTTCGATGATAAAAAAACCAGTAAATACAAAACACCAATTTTAACAAAAATATCAATATAAGTAGAAAAGAAGGTTTTAACCCAAGAAGCAAAAGCCCCATCCTTAGATGATTTTGGATCAATGTATGACATTATTGGTATAGGAGCAACCATTTGAAGAACAACAAGTTTAAAAGTTCTCTTGGCAATATCAAGTGCAATACCAATAAGAATGACTGACATTGCAATACCAGCAATTGTAGTCAAAGGCCACATATATTGATAATCATATTCAGTATTGCCAGCCCCTGAATCGGTTACACTTTGTTGAAAATCATCAAGAGTTGTTATATCATTGGTGGACTCCATAACACTCGAAGTTGAACATTTGGATGGATTATTTTTACACTCAACAGGATAATAAAAGTTAAGAAGCATATTAACTGCCATTTGATTACCAAAACTAGCAGTAGTTCCATCAGAATTAGTTATTTGACCACTAGCTTGTTCTTCTGTTAAACCCAAAATTATTTTAGGAAGAGTCTTTAGAACCCCACTTTGTAACATATTAAGTGCCGTTTGTTTATTATTAATTGGACTAAAAAATAATATAGGGACAGCAATAAGCATAGCAATCATAGTTACGACTCTAGCAACTATTTTACCAGCTCCCTGTTCTTTATCAACCATCTTATCTGGAGATACTATATATTGAAGAAAAGAGAAAGACAACTTAAATATCATAAAAATTCCAAGTATTAAATAAACTCTCTTATAAATAACCTCGATAAGTTGTGGATCATACATAAGATTGGATAAATTAAAAATTCCTTCAAAAATCCAGCCGATGAGCGAATATATTATATAATCAATTGCGCCAAAAAAATTCCTAAAAATATCATTATACCAAATTGCTTTGTCCATTGTTAAAATCATCATAAAAAACAACCCCCTATTCTACAATACCACACGAAGGATCAGTACTAGTATAATCACTTACACCAGGCATATTTAATAATAAACTTACCAATAGTGGAATAAAAAATACTGCTATCGCCGCAATTGCTCTTTTAATAACTTTTGAAACAGCCTTTTTCATAATATCTTTATCCTGTGATATTACAGCCTGAGAAAAATCAACAGTCGTAAATATAATTAATAATATTGGAGCCACTATCCTGATTATTTTTAATGCTAACTGTAAAACCTCTTTTAAATCTTCATCTATCAAACCAGAGCAAGTATAAGTATCTTTACTTTTACTTAAATCTATACCAACAGAATGATTAATATTAACTAATCTTGAGGCCTTTTCTGCCGCTGTAGCCGCCTGATTAATTTTCGAATTAAGTTCTTGCTTTTGTGAAGGATCTAAGTTCAATTCGTTAGCACGTTTATTAAGTACACCATCTTTACTTGCCATTTTAATAAGTTTATCATTTAAAGATGAGTCACATAATATAACTTTGGAATTAGCTACATCATTATTCAAATTTGTCACATCTGTATAATAACTGCTTAATGTAGCATAATCGGCAGTTTTGTATTTTGACTCTATTTCAGTGATCTTTTTATTAACTTCACTAGTTTTAGACGAGTCACATGTTCTAATATGTGAAGTAGATGATGCCTTTGTAACATATGGCTTCGCAACACCAGAAGTATCAAGTGAAGTTAATTTTACATAACTAATTCTTTTCTCATCATATCCTAATTCTTTGTTTTTCTTTTTGCACTCATCCTCTGTAAGATTTACGAAACTATGAGCAGCAGTCATGTCATATGGCATTCCATGAACTTGACCTGTAACCATAGAAACATTACATACATATACCTCAGTAGGGCAATACAAATTACCATCAGATACAACAAACACACCACTATCACGAAATTCTTCCTCTTCATCACCGGAAATATAATAAGCATTTATGTTGCCATTGAGTACATTTCCTCCAAGTTTAACTTCAAATTTTATGTCATTGACATCTTTTAACTTTTCGGCCTTATCACCTTTTGGATAAACAGATAGTGTACCTTTTTTTGATTTTTCTCCAACTTTTACTCTATAATCGTACTTGCATATATTAGAATAGCCTTCTGATACAGCGGCATTTACATTAGTAGCACCAAAAACAATGAACATTAAAAATAAACTTAAAAAGCATTTTACAAATTTATGATATTTCATTAGCATCACCCCTATTATGTTTTTATATAACAATTCATATAAATAAAGTATAACATGTACAAACCAATATGTAAATTATTGAATTAAAAAAATGTTGTACCTGTGTACAACATTTACATTATTTTATAATATATGGGTCGGTTTCAGTGCCACTACCACTCACATATATTGAGTTTTTAGTAATATTTAAAACAATTCTTGCTTTAGCAGTTGTATTTAAATATGCAGTATAAATATCATCAGAAGCCTTATAACCCTTGATCGCATCTGTATTAAGTAACCAATACGAGCTATTATAAGCAGTTAAATAATTATAATTACTACAAGTTAAATCCTCTATTTTTGTACAGCTAGAATCTAAACTGGCATTCAAATAATCAAAAGTTGATAAAAGTGACAATTTTTCACCACTAAGAGTTTCTTTACACTCTATTGCTCCATCTTTTCCTATCATTGTTATATTTCGCTTTCCAACGCAAATGTCTTCACTCACTATTTTCGATTTTAAAGCATCTGATAATTTATCGGATAGATAATAATCAACAAGTTGCTTTCTAATCATACTTTTATAATAATCAGGAATACCTACTGCTTCATTCTGAGAAATATTATATCTATCATCCCATGTACCATCATAATCATTATCCATATCAAATTTGTTTTTAACTAACATCAAACTAAAATCAGGATTTACTTTGACAATTCTCCATAAAACATCATCAATTGATACAAAGTTATTTACAAAATCGCCTCTATAAACATATATAGTCTGTTTACCTTTCTTTGAATATTGTTCAGCTTTATAAAGTCCATCATCTTTTGAAACAACAGTAGACATAACCCTTTCATACAAATAAGTTGTAGTGTATTTATCACCACAATTTAAATATGGTGAATAATTATAATACTCTCCAGATTTTGTTACAACAACTTTACCTTCGCATGCCACTGATTTATCTTTTTGAATTTTTGACAATTCCTTCATATAACCAGAACTTGCTAAAGCGGATGCATTAACCTCAATCTCTTCAGTTTCACTAACTGGTAATTGATCATTCCTTGAAGAATAATAACTTTTTGCTGCCTCGGTCATCTTATCTTCAATTTGTTCATAAGTTAATGATGAATTTTTAAGTTTACCAACAACAAGAGCCACTATTATTATAACAATTAAAAGTAAAGCAATGCCTCCCGCAAGAAATAACATTTTTTTAGTACGTTCATCCAAATTTTTCATATCATCAAACTCCCTCTATCATGTATTTATAATACACTAGTTTATAAAAAAAGGCAATAAAAAAAAAGCCAAATAATGGCTTATTATTTACCAGCTGCTTCCCAACAATGCAACCAGTTTTGACTATTGGTATCGCTACCTTTTCCAGCCTCAGCATTTGAGTCGCCTGTAGAACCAAGCCAACTAAACACAACAGTAACTATAGTCGTAACAAAGAATACTGCTATTGCCGCAATTGCTCTTTTAATAAGTTTTCCAGTTGCTCCCTTAATTTCTTTATCATCATTAGACATAACGGCTTTACCTAAATCAATTGTTCCCATTAAAATAAGTAAAATAGGAATACCAATTTGAATTATAGGAAAAATACCTTTTCTTATAAATCTAAGTATAGGTAAAATGCCACCACACTCGTCCATTATTTGAAATAAATTTGTCATTTTTAATTCCTCCTAAATCTACAATAAATATACCAACATTTAATTTGCTTGTCAATAATTTAACTAAATTTTAATAAACTAAATATCATCTTTTTTAGTCTCATAATTAATAATATGTAACTTAGCCAATAATTGTAATATCCACTCTTCTCTTTTTCTATCATTAATGGGTGGCATAGTAAAGAATATATTTAATTTAGACTCTTTTTCAAATTCTTTTACATCTGATTTAGTAATAAGAGTTTTATTTAATATAACTTTTTTACCATTTAATCTTTGTAGTATTCCTCTATCTCTACCTATTAACTTACCAAGTTTTATAATAGAAGGTTCAACCAAATATAAAACATCAGTACATAATGCTCCATCACTATCATTAAGATCTACTAAAATTATATCACAAGCTTGATTTTTTAATAATACTGTAGGTAAATCTGCCTTTGTAGTAGATAAAAGTCTTTTATCACCAAAGTATATAAAATCTCTTTTATTTACTTCTATTGCCATAGTATTAACCCCATAATTATCACTAAGCTCTTTATATAATAAATAAGTTAATGTAGTAGCACCTGCTCCTTCAGTAATATTTTTAATACCAAGTATCATCTTTCTACCAGCAGTAACTTCACTACTTAATGATATTGGTGTTTCTTGTATTTGATGTAAATGTGCCACATCTCTATAAGAATTTGGATGTTGCATCAAATACTGTAACCCATCTAAATTAGTAGTAAAATTATAATACCCTAAAGATATTAATCTAGATAAAAATATATTACTAGATGCCTCTGTTCCAGATGGAATAAGTAAAATTATTTTATCTGTTGGAAGTCCAATTGATAATTTTTGATAATTTTTAATATCATTATAATTATCAAGTGCAGTTACATCTAATATCATTCTTGAAAAGAAATAATTAGAAAAAGTCTTAATTATATCTTCAACCTTAAATTCACCCTTAATAGCTTTAGAAATTTCTATATTTAAGCCATTTATTATATTGTCCTGTTGATTATATATAACAACATTCATAAAAAATCTCTCCTTTACTATCTGTAATTATTATAACCAATTTAACAATCTTTTACAATAGAGTTAATTAAAATTAATACATTCTAAAATATTGAGGAAAAATAATAAATGTGATAATATATTCAAGAGGTGTTATATATGAAGAAAATTACTAAAATATTATTAGTAGTAATAGGTATTATATTACTAACTGGTTGTGGAAAAGATTCATTACAAGAAATTAGTTATAATGATTTAGAAAAAGCATTAAATAATAAAGAAACATTTATATTAGAAATTGCTCAAGATGGATGTCATAATTGTGAAGAGTTTAATCCTATTTTTAAAAAAGTATTAAAAAAATATAATTTAGTAGCTAAACAAATCAATCTTACTAAATTAAGTGAAGAAGAAAATACTAAGATTGAAAACCTATATAATATAGCAGGAACTCCTACAGTTATATTTATTGAAAAAGGAAAAGAGCCATCTATATCAAGAAGAATAATTGGTGCTAGAGAAGAAGACTTTATCATAACTAAGCTTGGAATAGCTGGTTATATAAAAGAGAGTAAATAATTAATAAATCCCATGTTAAACATGGGATTATTTTTTTATCTAATTTTATTATTCATAATATTGTGTACTGCATTTTTTGCATCACTAGTACTAATAGTATCACAAAGACTATTTAATTCATCATAAGTAAGCATACCTGCTTCTGCTTTTTCCTTTATAGCTTCTAATGATGCAAATTCCATTTGTTTTGCAGGATCTCTTTCAAAAAGATTAAAAGCTTCACACTTAGTAAGTCTAGAAGTAAGTAGTATTTCCATTTTTCTTGCATCTACTAGTGAAGAAGAACTCTTACTACACACTTCTTTTAACTTATCATAACTAAATGTTCCGTTCTTTAATTCTTCCTGAATAAGTGATTTCTCTTCTCCAAAAAGATCTAGTACTTCTTCTCTACTCATATTCTTATATTTATTTAAAACTTCATCATCATTTAGTATATTATTCATTAAAATCACCTACTCATCAATAAAAAGATTCTTTATATTTTTCTTTGGTATCAAAAGTCTAACATTTCTTAAAACTTTTATTTCAAATTCTCTACTATCATCATCTAATCGTTCGCCATCTATACACCAATTAATCTTTTGCGAATCATTAAATCTGATTTTCATTTTATTAACTTTGTGAAAATAAAATCCAGGGACTTTGGTTATGTCACTCTTAGTTAAATAATAAAGACTTTTAATTATATCTTTTTTCATTGTTATATTACAAAGTAAAACCTCAAACCTATCATCATCTAATTTAACATCTTTTATAAAATCATTAAATCCAGCAATTCTAGTTGCATTAGAAATACTAACAAATGAATACAATCCATTATACTCTTCGCCATCAACCCAATAAGTAATATCATATAATTTAGTAGACTGATTTAACTCTTTAAATCCCTCCATTAAGTATGCCATATGCCCATACCTTTTCTTTAAGTCCCTACTAGTTTCATAAGGTACATTCATAAACTTTCCAAAACCCGCAACATACACAAATGGTCTATCATTTATAGTACAAATATCAATGTTTTTTTCTTCTCCATCTAAAAGCATTTTCAAGTTTTCAATAATATCCTTACCATATCCAAACATCGCGCCTATATCATTAGTAGTACCAACAGGTATATGTGCAAGTAAAAGTCTATTAGCCCTTTTTAAATTACCAGTCATAGATTCATTAAAAGTTCCATCACCACCAATAGATATAACTAAATCAGGATTATCAAGTTCGCTCACAATTTTTGTAATATGTCCTTTGTATTTTGAAAAAATAATTTCTGGTACATATTCACGTTCTAATAAAATATCTATAAAAGCAGCTAAAAAATCTTTTTTAATTTTTTTACCACTATTTGGATTATAAACAATAACACATTTTTTCATACTAACACTCTTCCTAAAAAAATGATAACATATTTAATATTTTTTGTAAAACTATCTATGTACCTTTCCACGTTTAAGAGTAACAAAAAAATCAATTATAAAAAGAATTATAAAAAAATACGTAACTATACTAGGTATATAATAAACAAAACTATCAATAATAGGATTTATAAGATATATAGCTAAAAATGCTCCAATAATCCAAACAAGTGTAACTTCAAGTGCTATATACTTTCCTATATGAAATTTAAATTTATTGTAGTCCCAAAAAACAACCTTAAATATTCTCTCAATTAATAAACCCGCAACAAGTTCAACAACAGTAAGAATAATTGCCATAATAATTGCTATAATAATGGATTCTATAAGAATAGATAATTTAAAAAAGTCAAATATAAACTTAGACACAATTAGTATAAGTAAAGCACCAACTCCATAAACAGGAGTAACTGGTCCATATAATATACCACTACCCACCTTATCATCTTTAATAAGTCCTAAAAAACATTCATATAAATAACCTAAAAAAGAATATATAAAAAAATAATTAATGTAATACATAGTAATTCACCATTATTATTATTAACTATTTCAAAATATTTATTATTAATATTGCTATCAATTACATATATAGCAGCCTATATTTTATATTAAACCATCTTACAATTTATCAAATTTTTATTAAAATCTTTATGATAATGTTTTATAATTTTTGATTGCCTTATATTCAAAAAAACATTTAATGTAAAAGCATTATAGTAAATTTATTTTATTAAAAGAAAAAAGGATTGTTCCAATAAATTATAGTTTGCAATCCTTGTAATACTAATCATTTTAAAATAAGCAAAATAAAAATTATTCCTTATTTCCATGTGTATTATTGTAAATAATTTTTATAACTTTTTCTAATTCTTCAGGATCAGAAATTTCAACAATCTCATCATTTTCTAATCTACCATATATAACATTAGAAGTATTATTTATATCTACTAAATAAACATAGTTAGTTCCATTATCATTAAATTGATCTACAACACTATACTCATTATCATCAGCAAGTGTTAATATATTCCCTTTTCCAAACATTTTATTTCTCCTATCTACCTTTTGCTTGATGTTCCACAATATCCTGATAATCCTCTGGTTGATTATCCATCATATCATAAAATTCTTTATTAGCTTTTTTATATTCCCTATTATGTTTAATATATTTAGAATAACTTGTTGCAGTTGCAATCATTGTACCCCACATAGCAGGTGTAATTGTTCTAAAATACTCCTTTAAAGCATCAAATGAATTTAATGCTTGAATTTCAGTTTGAATGGCTTGATCCATATCAATCCCAGAAAAATGTGTTGCTACTATTAATCCAACTAAACATACCCCCGATGCAATAGCATACATACTTTTCTTTTTATGCTCCTCTGATAATGTATTATTTATACTTTTAATTTTTAGTCTTCTGGTAGATTCATTTTGTGCTGCAATTAATCTTGAGTAATCTTTTGATTCTTTTTCCATTTTGAATACCTCCTATAATTGTATTGTATCATATTTTTTAGTGCAACAATAGTTATTTGTCAAATGTTTACATTATTTACACATAAAATGTTTATGTTATCTTAATTTGAAGATTATCTATCATTGCTTGATTAAAATTTACTTCTGCATTTTGCTTATTATTACTTGCAGACATAAATTCGATTACCTGATATTATCTTACCATATAAGAAAAACGGAAATTCCTGATTAGTTTCATTAATATATCTTGTCACGTTAACAATGTTAGATATGCCTGTTCATTTAATATAATTTCAGTATTGGCATATTGTTTATAATATCAGAATTTATTGGAGTCATTTCTCCATAAGCTCTATAAGTATTAAAATTTCACTGATGACATTTACCATAAAAATTTTTCTAAATCATAATATTTTTTACTCTTCAAAACATCTTCATCAGTTATTCTTTCAATTGTACTTTCTATTCTGAAACCACTGTCAAAATCATATAATCAATCCCTAAAAAATTTACTATAATCGATACTGGAGATTTATTATGAATATGCTGATTAAATTCGCTTTTACCCATTCTAAATTTTCTTTCTAATATTTTTAATATTTATCAAATTAAAGTTATTATCAAACTCTAATTTAAAAGTTTCACAATAATCAAGATATCCATCAAATATTACATTATTGTTAATAAGTATACCTTAGTTTATCTTCAACTATTTTAATATTACCACTCATAATAGCTGAAGTAATATTACAAAAAGCGCATATAATCTTAACAATTCTTCTACGTCAATTTCTTTCCCGATAATATTTACATAGGTACCAATCCTTTTTATGATTTTTTTCAAGAAAAAAAATCAATCATTTCAATTGATTCCTATATATCAAAGTCCGAATAGTTCGAACAGATTCGTCAATGGTGCCTTAGGTAAGGACGTTTGGAAATTTTTATTAAGGCTAATTTCTATAACAAGTATACCATATTTTTCTTATTTTACAAAAAAACAACTATTCATAATTAATTTCATGACAAATATTATTTTTATCGTATTCCTTGATTATGCTTTTTAGAGAATCCGGTTTTAATATATAATCATTCAAGTTTTTTAATTCAACCACTTTAAATTCCTGTCCCTTATCTTCCAATGCTTTAACATCGTCTATATTATTTACTTCAGTATGATAAATAAATTCTATATTTTGAATTTTTTTATCTAACAAAAAATTTTCTTCTATACATATTAAGTTATATTCAGAATTAATTCCTAATTCCTCTAACATTTCTCTTTTAATAGCATCTTTACTACTTTCCAAATAGTTAACCCTGCCTCCTGGTAATAGCCAAAAATCTCTTCCAGCAACCCTAAAAAGAATCAGTTTTGTTTTTTCTTTATTAGTTATAATTGCTGAACACCTAACCAGGAACCTATATTCATCTTTTTTGAAATCTATATCCATATACTCATCCCTCAAAAATTTGTACTATTTATAACTTCTTCAACTATAGCATCTCCTACAAATAAATACTCATTTATATTATCTTTTCTTTCTCCATTCCAATACATTTTTGCTTGTTCCTTTTTTTTATTTAAAGAAATGTTTTGTCTTAATATAAAAGAGGCATCCCCAACAAAAATTTTCCCAGTTAATTTTAATTTTAAAATTTGAAAATTTCTTTTATTTGTTCTTTTGAAAATGCTGATCCAATCTTTAATTTCTTTTTTCGTTTTACAGACATATAAACATTTTAGTCTGGATGGCAAATTAAAGTTTATTTCCTTTCTAACTTCTTCAAACATTAACTCTCTAGTAACCATAGCATCATCATTTACTGTTCTAAAAACAAGATTAGCAATACTATTATCAAATATCAAGTTTTGTTCCTTTTTCATATCAATTAAATATTGATTAGCATCTTTTTCCTTTTCTAAATGTTCTATATTATAAATATCATAATAAAAATTATTAAATTTTTCACCAATTTTCAAAGTATCTCCAACTTTTAATTTTAGTCCTGTATTAATATGATAATAGATTTTATCAGTTATATTATTAATCATCAGTATTTCGCTCCTTTTTTATTTACTACACTAGTTATTTTTGATATTTTCTATGTTAACTAAATTATTATTATCATCAAAAGTTAACTTAAAAGTTTCACAATGTTCCCATACACCATCAAAGAAAACCTTTCCTTTAAACTTATAGCCATCAGTATAACCAATTTCACACCATTTACTAAACAAACTAGCCAAAGCTGTAGAGTGACCTACTATTAATATTTTTTTATCAGAAAAATTATTTAAAACTTCTGTTAAAGCTTCACTTTCCCTGCAAATAACATCATTTAAAGATTCCCCATTTGGCATTTTATAATTAAAATCATTAAATTGTCTCTCTCCAAAATCCTTTGGCTTTTCGTTCCAACTATTTATTCCAAATTTTCTTTCACCAAATCTCTCATCAATATAAATTTCATCTTTCGTAAAATATTTAGCTGTTGCTATTGCTCTTACATAATTGGATGAAATAACTACATCAAAACTATTAAACTCTACTTGCTTGCTTTTTTCTTTTGCTAATTTTTCTCCTTCTATTGTTAACCCCCATTTTTCATTTTGAATTTGTAAGGAATCTGAATTATTCATATTAACAGGTTTTAGTGCTTCCGAGTGCCTCATAAAATATATTATTTTCATTGTAATCTTCCTCTCATTTTATTTTTTATTAAAATTAGTCTAAAGGATTCAAAAGAGCATAGCTCTTTTGCACACCGTTATTGGCTCTGCCAATAGCGTAGTGTGTTACTCTTTTGGATTATCAAAAAATAGTTTTTATAACTTTATCAGTACCATTTATCAATTCTTCTATTTCTTCCTTTAATGGTTCTCTTTGTTTTTTATGATCACAAAAGTTTCTTATATCACCTAAATGCTGGATAAATCTCCAATTAATAATATCATAAATTTTTTCTTGTTTAAACAATTCATTATAATCATTTATACTTGGATCTTTTTTAGTAATTTTCAAATTATGATTTTTAACTATATTAGAGAAATGAGTTTCCAATATAACACCACATATTGCTCCGGAAGCTCTCAAATATCCATTTTTTAATAAATGTCTTGCTGAATCTAATTCATTATCAAACAATTCTGACTCTAAAATTCCTCTGACATCTGATAACGAACTATCAATTACCGTTTTTACTGAATCTAAAATGTTTAGTTGAATAGACATTTGAGTATATGCTACTGATTTTACATTAAAACAAGAATTTCCAGCTCTGCTAACTGATATACCAGAAAAGTAATCAAATAATTTATATGTGCTCGGATCAATTGTTTTCCTTTTATCCAATTTATAGCACTCTTTAAATTCTTCAAAGCGTTCAGGCAGCAATTGTTTTATAACCAGTAAAGATTGGCTATACCATTTTTGATATTTATTCATAATTATAATATCGTTTTTGCCTGTGGCAATTAATGGAACTAATTTAGAACCATCATCAAATAATTTTTCCAAATCTTTTTGTATTTTTTCTTTCATAAGTTTGATCACTTCCTTGTATATATTTTAACATATTTTTCATAATTCTAAATCATCTTTAGAGTAATATTTATCAATATCTGCATAATTAAATAACTCATTTTCTTTATCAGTGTCTATTGCTATATCGTAAACATCATCTTTATCAAAATCTTCACTGTCATAATAGTCTTTTATTTCGTTTGTTGTGGCTTCTTTTACTTTGTCATTACCAATTTGTAATAGTTCCCTGAAAAAGTTCTTTATTGCTTTTAAAATGGCTTTTATATAGGAAACAAGGTTATTATTTTCTTGTTCTAACTTCTGATTCTTAATTTTCAAATATTTAACTTCTTTTTGAATATTCTCATTTTCTTTTTCAAGATATTTATAAGATTTAGCGTAAGTATCAACTTCATTATAAACTTTTTGTATTTTAGGTTGTATCTCCATAATTTTTTTAGTTTCTTCAATAACTTTATTCATTGAGTCAAAAGTATCTTTTTTAATTTTTACATATTCTTTATCAAAAATAGTTTCTTTATTAGAAGTCATTTTAGTTTCTAGTTCTTTCATAGACTTATTTAACTTTTCATTTTTAGAAGTTAGTTCTATATTTAATTTTCTAGTAATCTTTTTATACTGCTTAATATCAATATGTTCATTATCTGAATTTTTAATCCCACGATCTAAATCATAACCATTATTTATCATTCGTTCATGGTATTTATCTTGTAATGTAGATAAATAGTTTTTATCTTTCATGTAGTGTTTTTTAGAGATAGTCCACTTATCTTTATTACTTCTTTTATCAAATTTCTTAATCAAAGGAACTACTACACAATGCAAGTGTGGTGTTTTTTCATCTAAATGAATTGTTGCATTTAATATTTGCCATTTCTCATAGCCAATATCTTCATAAACAAAGTTCATACAACAATGTGCCCAGTTAACTATTTCATCTCTTGTCATATCTTTAAAGAACTCTTTATCACTTGTAAACAATAACTCATCTGCAACAACACTATTAGAATCATCTAACATTTGATTAAAAGTTTTCTTTCTATTTTCACGTTCAGTTTTTTGCTTTTCATCATGTTGCTTTTTATAATCTTTAACTAAATTCATATAAGAATTGTAATAGTCTTTATGAGTAATAGGAACTAGATTTATATTGTTATGCGATTTACTTTTATCAATATCTGGATTAGATTTATATGCTTCTTTTGTTCTTGTATTATGAGCACCAATTTGTCCTAAATCTTTTAATTTATTTATGGGTTCAACTCTAAATATGGCATAACTCATTCTTCAATCGCCACCTTATCAGCATAAATATAGGTTATAGGTGGAACAGGCACTTCAATAATTCCATAATGCGTAACTTTATTTAATCCTTTTTTATTGATTAAAGGTATTAGTTTTAAAGGTTCATTGAATATATTTTCTCTTGTATATTTTAGGCAAAATTGATGGTCGTTATATTTTTCTTTTTGAATTTCTTGATAGTCTATTGGGTAATTAACTTGTAATCTTTTAATATGCGTTTCAACTTCTTTTCTAGTCATAGGAGCACATACTTCAACTTGCATAGTTTCTCCATTAACACTAATATCTTGAAAACGATTTATTGCACCTTTATTAAACAAATTAGCATATTCTTCAATAAATGTTTTTCTAAAGTTAATAGTTTTAATTTCTAGTTCATCATCTTTCTTAATTACTTCAATAGATTCAATAAAACTCATAATTAGATCTTGTTTTTCAGTTATAGATAACTCATTCCATTTAATTTCAAAACTACTTTGATAAAGTGGATTTATTAGACATTTAATACTTTCTAAATCTCGTTTTAACATTATATCTTCAAAGGTAAAGTTATATTGTTCTAGTTCTTGTTCTTCTTGTTGTTTCTTTTCAATATCTTTGATTCTGGTTTCTAAATATTCCTTGTCTTGTTTATATTCTTCCATATCAATTATTTTATTAAGGTAAGCATCTTTTAATCTAGTAATTTTATCTTTTAAAGTATTGATTTCTTTAATTAGAAGTTCATTTGTATTTTCTACTTTGTGTTTTAAAAGTGGAGCAAAGAATTGTCTAACTGTTATGTCATATTCAATAATCGTTGTAATTTGTTCTATTAAAAGTTCAATTAGTTTATCTTCTCTAATATAAGTTTTACATTCATTACATTGATAGTAAATATATTTCTTTTTCTTTCCACCTGGTGCTTTACAAGCCATAACTCTTTTACAATGTGGACATATAATTTTTTGGAAAAAGATATAATCATTTCTTCTCGTATAATTTCTAGTATTTTTTCTTGATTGTTCTTGGCAATCTTCCCATAATTTTTTAGATATAATTGGTTCTACTACATTTTCATAAAGTACAGGTGTTCCGTTTCTACCACCACTTATAAAATCTCCTTTATAAAGTGGATTAGATAATATTTTTAAAATTGTAGAATCATACCATTTTTTATTTAATATATTTTCATTATTCATTATATTAGCGATTTTTTGATAACTATTTCCTTTTAAATATAAATCAAAGATTCTCTCAACTATTTCACTTTCAGCAGGATTTATGATTAGTTTCTTATTATCTCTCATAAATCCTAAAGTTTTTCTTACAGGAATATGTCCATCTTTAATTGCTCCAACCATACCAAACTTTGTTCTTTCTGATACTCTTTCTATTTCTAGTTGTGATAAGACAGTTAACATTCTAACAAAGAATCTTCCGTTAGCAGTAGAAGTATTTATATCATCCATAGCACATTCCAAACTACAACCATGCTTTTCAAGTTCAGTAATTAAAACTTCTAAATCTCTAACACTTCTTGTTAATCTATCAAGTTTATAAGCAACTATTACATTTACATTATGTTTTTTAACATCTTCTAACATTCTTTTAAACTCTGGTCTATGTTCCATATCTTTAGCACTAATCCCAGCATCTTCATAAACATCATAAATATTATAATCTCTAAATTTACATAAATCTTTTAATTTTTCTAATTGTTCTCCAAGTGAATAACCCTCTCGGGCTTGATCTTCTGTACTTACACGACAGTATATTGCTGCATTCTTTTTCATATTTCATCAACTCCTTTTTCCATAAAAAAGGGAGTCAAAAGCACTAGCACCAAACTAATACCTTTGACTCCTTAAATAACAATTATAAATTTTATGTGTTTCTCGTTTAATCATAGAAGTACCTCTCTTTCTAATAAAAGACTAGATACTGCTTGCTTTTATTGGTTATTTATTCTATCACTTATTTTTCGTTTGTCAATTCCCCATTCGTGGAATAGGTATTAGTTTTTATGAGTTTTAATATAATTTTCTAGTTTGCTAAAAGGTATATATTTCTCTAAAGTATTAATATAAACATTCTCACATTCATTAAAGAATAGATAAGTTATGTTATTTATTTCTAACTTATGTGGTTCTATATAAGCAAGATTTGTTTTACTAATACTTATAATATTACCTTTAATTACTTTTGCTTTGATATTTAGAAATTTTAACATATTCTTAATCCTCTTATTTAGTGTTTCTTCAATATCTAATTTTTTCTTTATTATTTGCATAGCTAATCAACTCCTTTCGAGCATATAAAAAAGGTTAACCGAAATTAACCTTTCATATATTTAAGTCGATTAGTTCGACTAATTTCCCTATGGTGCCTGCGGTCGGACTTGAACCGACACGGTATTGCTACCATTGGATTTTGAGTCCAACGCGTCTACCATTCCACCACGCAGGCATGAATCAATTATAACACAATTGTGTTATAATTGTACATTACTTTTTTTCTAAATTCCTATTATGTTCAATTACTTCCCAACCCAAATTTTTATTAAATAACGCTATAACAGCACATCTAACATATCCTGCTAAAAATATTGGATTAAAAAATAATGCCTTAATTTTCATCTTTCGCGATAAATTTAATTTACCATCTTCTAAAATAAATAATATTGCTGTAAATATAACAAGAGCCATATATATTAACAAGCTAAAGAGAACTATCCTAATAATATTACTAACAACATCTGCCTTAATTACAATATCAGCAAATTTAGATATCAAATATAAAACAGCACCTATTACCATTAAAATATATTGTCTTACACCAATTACTTCAGTAAGCTTAGAAGCAAAATTCTTATCATTTTTTGTAATAGAGCCCCTAATACTTCTAACATACTTTCTTCTGGCCTCAAAGTATCCCTTTATCCATCTAGTCCTTTGAGTAATACTCTTAGAATATAAAATAGGTTGTTCATCATAAAATTTAGCATCACAATTATAAGTAGTTGTAAGGTTATTTAAAACAGCATACAAAGTAAGTTCATAATCTTCTGTTAAAGAATGAAATGGATATCCACCTAAATTTTCTAACACTTCTCCTCTAATATAAAAACCAGTTCCGGAAATAGTTAGTGTTCTAGTATCACTTAGTTTTTTTCTATTACTAAGTTCATTAATCATTGAAAAAGTAAGTGCTGAAGAAGCAGCCACCACAGAATCATTTCCATTTTTACAATTTCTATACCCTATTCCAATATCATATCCAGCATTAATGCTCTTTTCCATATTTTTAACAAAATCAACATCCAAAACATTATCCGCATCCATTATAAAATAAGCATCATATTTTTTTCCACTATCTAAAATTTCTACAACCGCATCATTTAAAGCATATCCTTTTCGTCTAAGAGACAAATCCTTTTTAAAAACAATTTTCATTTTATGCTTATGAACAATTGAAATAGTAGGATCATTTTTATCCTCAACAATTACATAAACATCTCCTGCTTTAATCTTTCTTGTTTGATTTTCAATACTTATAAGTAAATCCTCAATAACTTTAGATTCATTTCTTGCTGGTATAAGTATTGCATATTTTCCATTATTTTTCTTAGAAGATGGCGTGTTATGATTTTTTTTTGATGTAAACCATAATATCATTGAAATTAAAAAACCCGTAAAAATTAAAACTATACCAATTATTCCTATCATATTATTTAAACCTCATATTAGGAAAAGCCCTCGCAAGCCTCTCATCTGTATAATACTTATCATAAACCTTATCTAATATAGTATAAGGAGGAACACCATCTCTTCTAAGAGACTGTCTAATTATGGCGGTCCAAGAAACAAACATATTTAAACACATAAATACAAGTAAAACAACAAAACATTTTTCACCAATTTCATATGGAATTTTCTCAATTTGTTTCGATAAAAACGGATAAACAACCTTTACAATTAGAAATCCTAAAAGTCCCCATACTAACATAAATGGTATAGTAGTTCTTCCATCAATATTTAAAAATTTACCCGAATAATCCCAAGATTTTGTATGAGTAAAAACTTCCTGACAAAGACTTATTAAATATTCAAACCCTCCACCTATTAAAGCACTATATAAAAATACCTGTGCATTACTAAGCTTTTTTCTTAAAAGAAGATAGCACATAATAACTGCCCCTGCTCCATATATTGGAGAAAAAGGACCATAAATTACTCCTCTTCTTGCTTCCCAAAAAATATCTCCATTTCTTATAAGATGCCTCACGAAATTTAGTATTTGTTCATAATAACAACCAAAAATACTACCAATAACATAAATTATAAATAATTTTTTACCACATAAGCCTTCTGCGAAAACCTTCTTTTTCATACTAACACACCCTCAAAACACTACTTTATTTAGCTAACATTTGACTCTTCTTCAGTATATTTTGAATTATATAAATCAACATTCTCTACTGTTTTTTCTAGAGCCATTTCAAATTTAGGTAAATCATCACGTGAAGCAAGTCCAAAGTAATCTAAAAACTCACTAGTAGTCTTATAAAGTATTGGTCTACCAGGCATATCGCTTCTACCTACTTCCTTTACAAATCCTTTAGCAACCAATTTTCTAATCATATCTCTACTGCTTACCCCTCTTATCTCATCAACCATAAGTCTAGTAATAGGTTCATTATAAACAATAATAGCTAAAGTCTCTAATGCAGCTTGGGATAATGTATTGGTCTCAGGATTTTCTATAAGTTTCTGATAATATTCTTTGTGTTCACTTTTAGTAGTAAGTTTAAAAGTATTCCCAAGATAGTTTATTCTAATACCCCTATCATTAGACTCATATTTTTCTTTTAAAGAAATAATAAGTCTTTTTGCTTCCTCATTATCCAAACCTAATACATCTTCTATTTGATTTATAGTAAGTCCATCTTCACCAACTACAAACAACATACCTTCTAATACAGCTTCATTAATTTCATTAATTTCATTAATTTCGTTAATTTCATTAGCTTCATTAGTTTTCATATTTTCATTATTCATTATGCCACCTCGCAAATAATATCATCGAAATTATTTTCTTGAGTAATATTTATTTCATGCTTTCTTACCATCTCTAATATAGCTAAAAAAGTAACTACTAAATACTCCCTATTCATAACTTCAAAAAATTCAAAAAAACTTGCTCTTTTTTTATTCTTTAAAATCTTTCTTATCTCGACTCTTCTATCTTCAATAGATATTTCTTTTTTTGTAACTTTGGTTTCTAAAACAACATTTTCTTTTTGTCTTTCCAAAAATTTTTCAAATGCTTCAACTAAATCATCTACAGTATAATTAGATTCTTCTATTATAACATCATCTTTATAAGAATTATAATCTTCAGGAAGTTTAGTATAAACCTCTTGTCTTAATGCTTCTAATGTTTTAAACTCACTAGTAATTTCTTTATACCTTTGATATTCAGCTAGTCGATTAACCAAATTTTCTTTTAAATCCTCTTCTTCTTCCTCTTCCTCATGTTTAGGAAGTAACTCTCTAGATTTTAATTCTATTAATTCACTTGCCATTACTAAATAACTACTCGCAACAGTTAAATTAATTTCTTGCATTTTATTTATATAATCCAAATAACTTTTTACTATTTGTTCAACACTAAAATCAAATATACTCATTTTTGCTTCTTTAATCAAATGAAGAAGTAAATCTAGTGGACCTTCAAAGTCATTTATTTTTAATGTATATTCCATATAATCACATCCATTATTTCCTCTATAGTATATCATGAATAAAAGTTCTTGTCTATTTTGAAAATCAAAGAAAAAAAGAGCCTAAGCTCTTAATCTCTTGCTTGAAAAAACAAGCTAAATATAAAAGTAAAAATAATAGCTGAAGTAATACCAGATGCAGTTAAATCAAACATTCCCATTAAAAGTCCAATTACCCCAAAGTCTTGTGCTTTCTCTAGTGCTCCATGTATAAGTGAATGCCCAAAACTAGTAATTGGAACTAATGCTCCTCCACCAACAACAGAAATAATCTTATCATATAAGCTAAATGAATCAAGGAATGCGCCAACTACTACAAATATAGAAGTAATATGTCCCGCTGATAGTTTAGTATTATCAAGAATTATTTGACCTATCAAACAAATTAATCCACAAAATATAAAAGAATATACATATATCATTTTAAAGCCTCCAAAACAACTGCATGACTGATTGAATTTATATTTTTATGTTGAAAAACATTAATAGGAGAAAAAAGTGCTCCTGTTGCGACTATCAAAACCCTATTTATTTTTTTACTTTTTAACATAGGAATAATACTTGAATAACATACCAAAGGACAACAAACAGGACCAGATCCACCCGCATTTACTTCTTTTTGATTTTTAAAATCATATAACATTGTACCTGTATCATTATAGTTTTTACTAATATCTATATTGTACTCACTCTTCATATAATCAATAAGTATCTCTTTTCCATACATTCCAAGATCCCCCGTTAATATTAAATCGTAATAAGAAGGATCTCTATTTAAATCTGTTAAATGCTTATAAATTGTAAGTGCAGCTGCTCCTGCCATTACCGCACCCATATTTAAAGGATCATTTTGTTCCATATCAACAACTGTTCCTATTGTAGAGGATTCAACCTTTATTTTAGTTTTTTTATTAGTTAATAATACACTAGCACCACCCGTAGAAGTAAAAGTCGCAGTTTTAGGTTTAGGTGCTCCATACTCAGTAGGATTTCTAAATTGTTTCTCACTTGACATATTATGAGATGAAGTAGAAACAACACAATTATCTATTTTTTTAGAGTCAATCATAGATGATGCTATAATAATACCTTCAACACTAGATGCACATGCACTATAAACGCCAAGAAAAGGTCTATTATATTTTAAAACTCCATAACTAGAAGAAGTAATTTGATTAAGTAAATCCCCCGATATTATTAAATCAATTTCAGAAGATTTCTTATTACTTTTATTAAGTAATATATCTATACTCTCCTCTAAAAGATGAGCCTCTGCCTGTTCCCAAGTTTTTTCACCATTATATAAATCTTTATAACTCTTATCAAATTTATCACCAAGTAGTCCTCTTGCCTCATATGGTCCAACTACAGTTGATACTTCATCTAAATAGACATTATTATATTTATAAGTCATTATGCACCTCCTAATAATAAGTATCTTATAAGTCCAAATGCCCAAGCAGAAACAATACCATATAATATAACTGAACCCGATAATTTAAATAAGTTAGAACCAAGTCCATATATAGGACCATCTTTTTTATATTCAATACCAGCACTTGCCATAGAATGAGCAAAACCAGTAATTGGAATTATAAGCCCACATTTTGCGAATGTAACCCATTTATCAAAGAATCCAAGTGCAGTAAACAAAGTCGCAAAAAATATAAGTGTAACTATCATAAAAACAGAAGCATTCTTAGTAGATATATTTAAATAATAAGAATAAAATTCAATTAAAAATTGTCCCAAAGCTCCAACTATACCACCAACTACAAAAGCTATTAATAAATTAAGCCCTCTAGACTCTGTTGCTTTATGCTTATCAACTATTTTCTGATATTTCTTTTTGTCCATATAATCACCCAATTATATTTTTAGAAGAAATTAAAATTTTATACAAAAAAAGAACCAATATTTAAATTAATTCTTTAAGAAGCAAGTTTTTGATTTAGTTTTACCAAAATTTTATTTTCCCTACGCGATACCTGAACTTGATTTATACCAAGTTCCCTAGAAGTTTCTTGTTGACTCTTATCTTGATAATATCTTAGATTAATTAATTTTCTATCTTCTGGATCTAATTTTTCTATTTCATTTCTTAAATCAAGTATCATAGGATCATATTCTTTTTCGTTATAGCCAACCGAATCATATAAATCCATTTCCTTTCCTTCATCATTTAGGGTATAATCAAGACTTTTTACATAATCATTTGCAAGTATTGCATCATTTAAAACCTCAACAGGTACTTCTAAAAACAAAGAAATCTCAGAAATAGTTGGTTCTCTCATATACTTTTGAGTTAAAGCTTCTCTAGTTTTTGAAATAAGACTATTTAACTTTATATAATCTTTATTAACCTTAACTAATCTATTTTCTCTTATATATTTTAAAACTTCTCCTTTAATATACAAATGTGCATAACTAGAAAATTTAGTATTATAGCCTTCCTTAAAGTTATCACAAGCGTGAGATAGCGCAATCATCCCAACTTGATATAAATCTTCTAAATCATTTTTATTATAACTATACTTAGAAATAATACTATAAACCATTTTTTCATAATCTAAAATAGACTCTTTCATATTGCCTCCTTAAATATTTACTATATTAAATGCACATAATTCATTCGCAGTAGATTGTGCATACTTAATTAATTCACTATGTTCTATTTTTAATTTAATAACGTTATTACAGCCACATATCATTAATTTACCATTATCCTTTAAACATTCATTATAGCTTTTAATTATTGTAGATATTCCACTTTTATCAAGTTCATAAAGTTTTTCAAAATTAATAAGTACATATTTTATCCCAGCTTTATGAACAACACTTTTTAATGCATCCTCTAGTATACATGAGGTCTTTTCATTAAGTATTCCATCAAGTCTTACGAATAATATCCCCCTTTTGTATTCTATATCGATATTCAACAACTAATCACCTCGCATATTTAATATAGACTATATTTTTTAACTTTTATACAAATTCGACAAAACCTTTCATTTTTTTCGTTCAACATATTTCGACAAATTTTGTATATAAATATATTTACATATATAAATAAATTTTCCTAAAAAATATGCTTTTTTTTGCTAAAAAGGATTAAAATATGTTAATATAATAATGTAAATAAAAATAGAGGTGTTTATATGAGACGAAGAAAAAGTATCAGTAAGAAAAAAATTGTTGTTTTATCTACCCTAGTAGTAGCAAGTTTATTTATGGCAGTTGGTTATTCAATTCTATCACAAAAGATTACTTTACAAGGTAAGGCAAATTTAAGAGCCGCAGATAAATATTTATGGCACAAAATAACAACAGATTACTTATCAACTAGTGGAAGTGGTTTTTATGAAAACACTACTGAATCTAAAAAATACTCTTATATAGGAGATGGTGCAAGTAATTACATAAAAATAGGTAATGATACATGGAGAATTGTATCGGTAGAAGCTGATCATACAATTAAAATTGTAAAACTTGATACTTCAATTAATAAAGAATTTGATACAAATTCAAATAGAACAGCAGAAAATAGTACATATTGTACAGATTTAACTAATGGTTGTAATGCATGGAATACAAAAGAATCATTTACAAATGGAGACATAACAGGAAGGGTAGAAAATGATAGTACCTTATTAACCTATTTAAATAATGATTTCTACAATTCACTAAATGATGAATTAAAAAATATAATAGTTGAGCACAATTTTAATGTAGGAACTGTTAAAACAAATGCTAAATATACAGAAGCATTAGTGCAAGAAAATGAATACATCTGGTCTGGAAAAATTGGTCTTTTAACTCTAAGCGAATTTTTATACCCATCTACTATTTCAACTTCTACACAAGATATAACTATAGGTACTACTGCATACAGTAATAACTATTTATTAAACTATGCATCAGGAAAATTTTTATGGACAGCAAATGCACTTAACAATAATTCAAGTAGTGTATGGGTAATTGGTAAAGACTTAATTCCAACACCTAAAGCTGCAAAGCTAACAACAGAAACAATTGAGAATGTTTCATATAATTATATTGCATTACCAAGTGCATACATAAATAGTACAGTAGAATATTCTTCAGGTGATGGAACATTATCAAATCCATTCACAATTAAATAGAGTCTCATTTAAACGAGACTCTTTTTTTTCATAAGTATTTTAATAAATTCATCTTCATCAGTAAAAAGTTGATTAGATATTACCTCTTTTTGTCTTAAGTTAAAGAATAACTTTAAAAGTAATATATCATTTATCCTATATTTAATATGCTTTTTAGTAAGATATCTACAAGTAAATAACTTACAAGATAAACACTTAATACTACAACTATAATTAATTAAGTTAGGACATACCCTACCCTTAGTAAAACAGCAGCCATAAATGAGTGAATAACTTTTAGGATTCTTCTTAAAATTTCTTTTAGAAACACAAACACCATTTTTAAAATCACATATATTTTTATTTCTAAATTCATTATCAAGATAAGAACATACATAGTCATAAATAAACCTATATCGTTTTTCTATATCATCTATATCAAGTGCCGTTATAACAGCTCTTAACTCATCTATTAAAGGATTATCAAAAACATATATATTTTTTATTACAATATTTTTCTTATCAGTATATTTCTTTATAGACCTAATTTTTTTAAAAGAGAGTATAATATCCTTTTTAGAATTAATTGAAGAAGATATAAAAAGATTAACACTCGTATTTGAGGTTAATTCTTTTTTATTATAATTATTAATATCTATAGCATTCTTATTTAATTTAGAAGATACTACTAGCTTCATATTATTTAATCTCTACTTCAATTATACTATCAGAAATATCTTTAGCAACTTTTTTAGCTTTTACTTTAATAACAATAGTATCAATTATATCAAGTGCAGCATAAACCATTATTACTATACCAATAGTTTGAGTAACATATAATGAACTCTTTAACGGATTTATAATTAAGAATGCACCTACAACTAGCATAAGCAATGAAAATATAAAGCTAACTATCCAAAAATCAACTTTTTCATCTCTTAGCTCCATTGATATTTGAATTTTGTTTACACTATTAACTATTACCCAAACACCAGATAATATAGGAATAATAGTAGCTAAGATATCACTATTAAATAGTATGATAAATCCAGCAACTACACTAAAGATTCCATATAAAAGTCCAGTACTAGAAAAGAATCCTGCATTTCTTGTCTTGAAATAATTAACAATAGGAACTACTCCAAGTCCAACTAATATAATTCCAATCATAACTGATACTGTTTTAATAACTGCATCTGCTTGTAAGAATAATAATAGTCCAAATACAAAAAACAAAATTGATGATACCAGTGACATTAAGAATACTTTCTTTAATAAATCTTTCATATTTTTCCCTCCTACATTAATTATAGCATGAATTGTTTAAAAATTAATACGTTAAATTAATTAACTTGCATTACAACTTGCTTACCAACAAAAGCAATACTTTTTATGACAAGTATTTTTTATATTTAAAATTTATAGTATAATATTGCTAAAGGAATAATACAATGAAAGAAAAAATGAATAATAAAATTAAGAAAATTAAGCTGAAATGGAAAAATATAATACTTATTTTAATATTTTTAATACTCTTTATAACATTGAATATATCTATCTATAATATAATAAAATGGAAATTAGACTCAAACAAAACAAATGAAGAAATAAATACTATTCAAGAAAATACGAACATAGAAGAAGTCAAAGATAATAAAGGTACTGAAATAATAAAACAAGCCAAAAAAATCCCAAAAGAAAATCCTTACTGGGATTATATAAAAATGAATATGATAGATGTTAATTTTGACAACTTAAAAAAGATTAATAGTGATGTTGTTGGTTGGATTAAAGTAAATGGAACAAATATTAATTACCCATTTGTTCAAAGTAAAGATAATAAGTACTATCTTACCCATAGTTTTAACAAATCATATAATAATGCTGGTTGGGTCTTTTTAGATTATAGAAATAATAATATTAATAATAGAAACACTATTATCTATGCACACGGAAGAACTGACAAAACTATGTTTGGAACATTAAGAAAAGTTTTAAATAATGGATGGATTAACAACACAAATAATTATGTTATTAAAATATCTACAGAAAAAGAAAACAGCTTGTGGCAAATCTTTAGTATTTATCATATACCAACTACTAATGATTACTTACAAACTGAGTTTAAAGATGAGAGAGAATATCAAAGGTTTCTAAATATACTTAAAAATAGAAGTAATCACAACTTTAATACCAGCATTACTTCTAACGATACTATACTTACATTATCTACTTGTTATAATGATAGTGAAAAAATGGTAGTTCATGCAAAGCTTATAAAAAAGCAAAAAAAATACTAAAAGCACTTGATTTAAGTGCTTTTTAAATTAAATTACCAGATACTATGTCTTTAAAGTTATTTAAAAGGAGTTTAAAAAATCCAATAGTTTTAATATTTTCATTTACAACCGCATCCATCTTGCCTACCACATTATTACCATTTTTAATAATAATATTTCCCACTACATCACCTTTTTTTAAAGGTAACTCTATTTTTCCTTTTTCAAATTCTATATCATACTTTAAACTAGCATCCGATTTTTTACCTAATATAGTTATATCTTTCTTAGGATAAATATTAATGCTTTCTTTATCTGCTTTATTTATTTTTAAATTAGTAACAACATCATTTTTACTTTTTATTAAATCAACCTTATATAAATTAAATCCATAATCAAGCATTTCCATGGTCTCGGCATTTCTAACCTTACCACTATCTTCCCCCAATACTACTGCAATTAATCTCATATTATCTCTTTTCGCTGTTACCGCCATACAGTATTTGGCATTATCAGTAAACCCCGTTTTTAATCCATCTGCACCCTGATAAAAACGAACTAATTTATTTGTATTAACAACCCAAAATTTATTAGGAGTACCTACTCTTATATAGTCTTCATAAACACTTGAAAACTCCAATATCTGTTCATGATTTAATAATTCTTTTGCGATCATTGCCATATCATATGCACTAGAATAATGGTTATCCTCATCAAGTCCAGTTGGATTAACAAAATTAGTATTTTTAAGTCCTAACTCTTTAATCTTATCATTCATCATTTGAACAAATTTTTCTTCAGTTCCACCAATTCTTTCTGCAAGCGCAACAGTCGCATCATTAGCACTCGCCATAGTTATACCCTTCATAAGATCCCTTACGCTCATTTCTTCTCCCTCTTGTAACCAAATTTGAGATCCACCCATACCTGCCGCATTTTTACTTGCTCTAACTTTTTCATCCCAGCTTAAATTACCATTTTCTATGTTTTCAAGAATAAGTATCTGTGCCACCATTTTAGTCATTGATGCAGGTGCAACTCTTTCATCCTTATCTTTTTCAAACAAGATTTTCCCAGATGAAGAATCCATAAGTACTCCACTACGTGCATTTTTAATAAGATCTGTTTTATCTTCTGCGTACACATTAGATATCAACGTTATAAAAACAAATATAAACAAAAACAATTTTTTCAACTTTATCACCTAATAACTATTATGTGAATTTTATAAAATATATAACAATTTTTGACATATTATTAATTAGGTGAGATTATGAAAAAAACACTTTTAATATTAATAATTATATTTTTAATTTTTTTACTCATATTTCCAATTATAAAACCTAAAACAAATAAAAATAATAACTACTGGGAAGATATAAAAACAAGAATACCATATTATAAAGAAGATAATCTAGAAAGATACAAAGTATACAAAGAAAAAAATAAAAATTTAAAAATAGAAGAAATAATTACACAAGTAAATATTGGACTAGATAAACCTTTTTATGAAGAATCAAAAAAAATAAAAGTTGCCCAAACAAAATATGTTCTTGTAAACAAGTATAACTACTTAGATAAAGAATACACACCAGATAATTTAGTTAATTTAGGAAGAATCAGATTAGTAAAATGTGCCGCAGATGCATTTACAGAATTAGTTAATGCCGCCAAAGAAGAAGACTATTATATAAGAGGAGTATCTGGATATAGAAGCTATAATTACCAAGACAGCCTATATAATAAATATGTAACATCAGATGGAAAAGAAAATGCAGATAGATATTCAGCAAGAGCAGGATATTCAGAACATCAAACAGGCCTAGCACTAGATATAAGCAATAATAAATCAACATATATGGATTTTGAGTCAACAAAAGAATTTGAATGGATGAAAAATAATGCACATAAATATGGGTTTATACTAAGATATCCAAAAGATAAAGAAAAAATAACAGGATATATGTATGAGGCATGGCACTATAGATTTGTAGGAACAGAGATTGCAACATACATAAAAAAACATAATATAACATATGATGAATATTATACTATGTTTATAGATTTATAAATTAATTTTAACTCTTTTAAACTGTTTTATCTTTTGAATTGCACCCACATAAATAAAAATTAAAAATCCAACAAATATAAATAATAGGAATAAGTTTTGAGAATACAGACAAAAGTCATAAAATCCATGCACTAGCGAAGGTAAGAAAATACTTAAGAATTTGTATTTACTAGATAGTTTATGATTTCCATTTAGAGAAGTTAATTTTGACATTCCCATATAGTATCCCATTATTATTCCAAATGAGGCATGTGCAGGTACAGAGGTTAGACTTCTAGCAATCGCAGTAGAAGTACCACCCTGTAATACATAAAAAATATTTTCAAAAGTGGCAAATCCTAGTGAGACGAATACTGCATACACAATTGAATCATACAACTCGTCAAACTCTTTACCATTCCAAACAAGTTCATGATCAAAAACCCATTTAGATGTCTCCTCAATAACACCTATTAAAATAAAACAATAAAGAAATTGTAAAATAGGAGTTTTAACTAATTTTTCTGGTTCAACATTTAAAAACGGAATGATTGCTTCAAGTAAAAAAGTAACAAGAACTGTTAAAAAACAAGCACCTATTCCACCAAGAAACAATTTAACTAAGAGCCCTTTTGGTTCTTTTTCTTTATCTGTTAAATATACAAAGGCAAGTATTATAACAGATGGAATTAATGATAATAAAAATAAATATAAATATTTCATATCAAACCTACTCTATAATGAAGCTATCTAAAACTTCTTTTACTGTATATATAGATTTTTTATTTACATATAATTTGCACAAAATATCACCAATATTTACTTTATCACCAACTGACTTTTCAAGAACAATTCCAACACTATGATCTATTTCATCTTCCTTGCTAAGTCTTCCTGCACCTAAATTTCTTGCAAGAATGCCAATATCATATGCATTAATTTCTTTTATTTCTCCACTTGTAACACTTCTTATTTCTACTATATCATCACTAGTTTTCAAAGATGATATATCGCCACCCTGTCTTTTTACTAATTCATAAAATTTATTCAAAGCTGCTTTAGTGCTTATCGCATCAAGTACCATCATTTTAGCCGTTTGTTCTTCTACTCCTTTAGCCATACTAATTAGTTTAGAAGAAAGTAAAATACACAACTCAGATAAATAATTTTGTTCCCTACCATCAAGAATATTAATAGCTTCCAACACTTCAAGACTATTTCCTATATTATTACCTAGAGGAGCTTCCATATTAGTAATAACAGTTCTTACTTCTCTTTTGTAAGCATTACCTATTTTAATCATAATTTCACTTAATCTTTCAGCATCTTCTCTAGTTTTAATAAGAGCACCACTACCAAGCTTTATATCAATAAGTATTTTATCAGCATTAGATGCAATTTTTTTACTCATGATACTAACAGCTATTAATGGAATAGATTCAACAGTCGCAGTTACATCCCTTAACGCATAAACTACTTTATCCATTGGAGTTAAATTAGCAGTTTGAGAAGATATTGCAACATTTATATCATTAAGCTGGTTGATAAATTCTTGATCAGTTAAAGAAACATTAAATCCACTTATACTCTCTAGTTTATCAATAGTACCACCTGTAAATCCAAGGCCTCTACCACTCATTTTTGCAATTTTCACACCACAAGCCGCAACTATAGGAGCAACTATCAAAGTTGTTTTATCTCCAACACCACCAGTTGAGTGTTTATCAACTTTGACACCTTCAACTAAAGACAAATCAAGTTGTTCACCACTATTTATAAAAATATCAGTAAGATCAAATATTTCTTCATCACTCATATCATTTATACATATTGCCATAAGAAGTGAAGACATTTGATAATCTGGAATTTCACCTTTTAAATATCCATCAAATGCAAAATATAATTCTTCCCTATTTAACTTTTGCTTTAATCTCTTTTTATTAATAATATCTATAATATTGTAACTCATTATATCACCTTCATTATAATTATATCTAAATATCACAATTAAATCAATTTTTGAAAGAAAAAAATAACTTAGTTAAAATATTTTATTATTTAAACATAAAAAAACTGAAAATAATCAGATAATTATTTCAGTTTTATATTAATTAGTTCAACAAATCTCTTAGGGTCCGCTATCATTTGTTCATACAATTTATCGTATTTTCTTATTTCTTTTATAAAAGTAATTTCTTCAGTTGCCATCTTAGCACCATAACTCTCATCATTATCAGAAACTATTAATTCATCGCTACCAAGTAAATAATCAATACTAACTTTAAAGACCTCTGATAAATCAACCAAGGTTTCAAGTGATGGTAACCTTGTTCCTTTCTCATAACAACAAATACTAACCTTAGTTACATTTATTGCCTTTCCCAAATCACTTTGAGTCATATGATTAGTAAGTCTAAGATCTTTAAGTCTTGCGCCAAACAAATTCATAAAATTCCCTCCAAGTCAACCTCATTATAATTAAATGTTTGACCATCTAGGGTTAAGTTAACTAATTAGAAACCTTTTTAGATTCATCATTATTCGTAATTTTTGAGAAAAAAGTAACCTTTTCACCAACAACATCTGTATAATATTTTTTATTACCATCCTTATCCTCAGAAACTCTAGTTTGGATTCTTCCCCTTATCCCAATAACATCTCCTTTATTACAATAATCAGAAGTCGAAGAAGCAACCCCGTCCCATAAAATACAATCAACATAATCAGTTTCATATACTCCCTCAGAATTTTTAAAACTTCTAGGAACAGCAAGAGTAATATTCATATATTTTTTGTTATTCTCAGAAACCTGTAAAGTAGGTTCTCTAACTATTCTGCCTACTACAATTACTTGATTAAGCACTATTATCCCTCCTTTCAGGAAGGTACTCTAACATAGTAAAAAAAGACAAACAAATGACCATTTTAATAAATTCATACATAAAAAAAGAGATGAATTCTAATATCTTTTAAAAGATTATTCAAAATTCATATCTAAATACAAACATCAAATATAGTTTTATAAGTTTTTTGATTTTTTTATTAAAGGCCAAGTATTTGACATATTTTTACAGAATTTTACACATTTTTTGTAAACTAAATAGCTTTTTTAATAAGTTGGTTTAACTCAACTGCATACTCCATAGGAAGCTCTTCTCTAAATCTTTCAATAAATCCAAGCATAATAAGTTCAATTGCTTTTTCTCTAGGTATCCCTCTACTCATCATATAAAATATATTATCTTCGCTAATCTTAGAAACAGTTGCCTCGTGAATTATCGACGAATTATTATTCATAACTTTATTTATAGGAAATGTATCACTCTTTGACTTATCATCTAGTATAAGAGAATCACATTTAACAAAAGCTAAACTAGAACTTGCATCTTCACAAATTCTAACTTCACCTCTATAAGTTGCATTTCCACCATTTTTTGAAATACTTTTTGAAATAATGTTACTCTTTGTATTCTTACCAACATGAATCATTCTAGCACCACTATCTTGTTGTTGAAAAGAGTCTGCAACACTAATAGTAATACAAGTTCCACTAGCATTATCCCCTTTTAAAACACAGGCTGGATATTTCATAGTAACTTTACTACCAATATTTCCATCAATCCATTCCATAATGCCATTTGTATCAACAAGTGCACGTTTTGTAACTAAATTTAGTACATCAGTTGACCAATTCTGAACAGTAGAATATCTACATTTACTATTCTTTCCAACATAAATTTCAACAACTGCGGCATGAAGTGATGAATCACTATAAGTTGGCGCTGTACAACCTTCTACATAATGCACAGAACTATTATCATCAACTATAATAAGTGTTCTCTCAAATTGACCCATTCCTTTAGAATTAATTCTAAAATAACTATGTAGGGGTCTATCTAATGTAGTATTAGGCGGTATATATATAAAACTACCTCCACTAAAAACGCTAGAATTGAGTGCTGCAAATTTATTTTCATTATTTTTAACAATTTTACCAAAATACTTTTTAACAAGCTCTGGGTATTCCTTCATCGCAACCTCAATAGAAGTAAATATTACATTTTTTTCTTTTGCTTCCTCTATCATGTTATGGTATATAACTTCACTCTCATATTGAACACCAATACCATCAAGATTACATTCACCCTTAATTACACCCAAATCATCAAATTCATTTTTAATGTTTTTATCTATTTTGTTCCAATCAGATTTCATATCACTATCATTACTTTTGTAATATATAATTTTATTAAAATCCAAATCATATTTAGGTCCAAATTCAGGCATAGGAAGTTCGTTGAAAAATTTGTAACTATCAAGCCTATATTGCCTAATCCATTCTGCTTCCTTTTTATAATCAGATATTTTTTTTATATTTTCTGAATTTATTCCAACGATTTCCATACTATGCCTCCTATTTCTTTATTAACATTAATGGCTTCTTAGCATTTTCAAAATACATATCAGGGTGAACTGCTTCTATCGCAGCTCTTATTTCATCTTCTGTATAATATTTCTTTTTATTAATATCATAAGACTTTATAAAAACAATACCTGCAGACCCAATTATATCAAAATAACTTTGCCCAACCTTTAAATTTCTAACGCTTTGTTCCAAATCTTCTAAAACATTATCTTCTTCTAAAACATCATAGAACTTGCCAAACTCCCTACTTTTACTAACAATTCTATAAGTTTTAAATGTAGAATTTAATCTATGTCCACCATGAAATTCAATTTCCATCGCAAGATTAAGTTCATCACTACTATATATTTTTTCACTGTTGTTAACTTTTGTTTTTTTACTTCTCATCCTAAAACTCCCTATTTTTTTCTACAACCTTTTCAATCGATTCACAAGGCAATAATGCACATCTTTTTCTACTTGGCTGTTTATATATATCATCATATACAATAAGCTCTCCAAGTACACTCTTATCATATTCTTTCTCATTAATCATACGAGAAAAATTATCAACTATTTTAACAACCTCATCTATACTCTTACCTAAAATGGCTCTAACAAGCATAGAAGTTGCGGATGTACATATAGCGCATGCTTCTCCATCAAATCTAGCATCAACTACTACACCATTTTCTATCTTAACCATCATATCAATATTATCAACACATGAAGAATTTCTAGTATTAACCCTTATATACCCTTCTTCATCAATAAGACCCCTGTTAACTGGATTTTGATAATGATCTAATATAATATCTCGTTTTAATTTTGGATCCATTATTACACCTCTTTATAAAATGATATCAAATATATTATCTCTGTGTTCTAAAACATAAATTAATTTATCTATTTCTTCTTTTGTATTATATATATAAAAACTTGCCCTACAAGTATTAGTTGCTTTAATTTCTTCTTTTAAAATTTTAGCACAATGATTTCCAGATCTAACACAAATTTTATAATGATTTAAATAAACTGCTAGATCTTGACTAAAGATTTTATCTATATTAAATACAATAATACCAGATGGTGTATTTTTATTATATATAGTAACTCCATCTATTTTTTCTAATTTTTTTAGTGCATACTCTTTAAGCATTAATTCATGTTCATGAATGCGTTCTATTCCAACACTATTTATATAATCTATCGCAGCGCCCATTCCAATAACACCTGCGATATTTTGGGTTCCAGCTTCCAATCTAAATGGAAGAGGTTTATATTCTACCTCACCAGTACTTTCAAAAAATGAATTCATTCCTCCTCCATATCTTAAAGGCACAAGTTTATCTAACAATTCTATCTTACCATATAATACACCTACACCAGTTGGTCCCATCATTTTATGAGCTGAAAAAGCTAAAAAGTCAATATTACTCTTTTTAACATCAATTTTAATATGACCAATACTTTGTGCTGCATCAACAACAAATATTATGTTATTTTCATGACAAACCTGACCAATCATTTCAATGTCTCTAACATCTCCAATAACATTTGTTACATGTGCTAAAGAAACAACTTTAGTCTTTGGTGTAATCGCTTCTTCTAATTTTTCACGGCTTACTACATAATCCTTATCAAGTTCTACAAACTTAACAATAATTCCTATTGAATTAGCAAGCTCCATCCAAGGAAGAATATTTGATGCATGTTCACTCTTACTAATTAATACCTCATCACCCTCATGCAAGTAATACTTCATGAATCCAAATGCTACCATATTTAATGAGTCAGTCGCACCACTAGTAAAGACAATCTCTTCATTATTATCTGCATTAATAAAATCTTTAACCCTATCTCTAACTTCTTCATATTTCTTATCAACCAAAAGACTATTATCATAATCTCCTCTATGTGCATTTGAAGTATAAACCGTATAATATTTAGTAACTTCATCAACAACACATTTAGGTTTCAATGTGGTTGCCCCATTATCAAAATATATTAAATCCTTATTAATACTTAAAATTGGAAAGTCTTCCCTATTCATAGTATTCACCTCCACTTCTCTAAATTTTAATATAACTTAAAAGATTTTTTTTAGTCTCATCATCAACATCTAAATTACCAATTAAAAATCCTTCTAGTAATAACCTTCTTGCTTCATTATCAGATATTCCACGAGACTTTAGATAAAACATACTTTCCTTATCAAAATCACTAATATATGCTGAATGCGAAGCAGATACATCATAATTATCAACAAGTAAATTAGGAAGTATTTTAGAATCTCCTTTAACTAAATTAATTATTTTATTTTCTTGGTCAGCACACGCTAAAGAGGCAGATCGATTAATCTTAGAATCTACATTAAAATAAAGCGTTCCACTAGAATTATTAACACCATGATTAGATAGATTACTAGATGTATTAGTATTATTATGTTCTATAACAAACTTCATTTTAGTATCATCATTATTAACAACACTATTATTAATTACAACATTTGAATATTCTCCATCTAACAAAGTATAAATATAATCGCCTGAATTAATGGAAAACTTATTATAAATTACTCTACTATCATTTTTCAAAGTAATATTTATCTTATTAGATGTATTAAAGCTTATATCAACTATGTTTAAACAAATATTATCCTCTACTACTATATATATATCCCTAGAAGTATCATTAAAATTTAAAACTAATTCTGTATCTTCTTCTATTACTAAATTATTTATCTCTTCTTCGCTATTCACTAATAATTTATTCATAAGTTTCAATCTCACTCATATTATTTATCTTGCTATAACCATTTTTTTCTACTTCTAGTGCCAAATTATAGTCACCTGTTTTAACAATTTTACCATTCATCATTATATGAACATATTTAGGTTTAATATATTGTAGTATTCTAGGATAATGAGTAATCATAAGAACAGAGGTATCTTTATTCTCTTTTAGATAAGAATTAATATTTTCACATACTATTCTTAAACTATCTACATCAAGCCCAGAATCCAATTCATCTAATATAATTAATTTAGGTTTTAATAATTTCATTTGAAATATTTCATTTTTCTTTCTTTCTCCACCAGAAGCACCCACATTTAAATTTCTATGAACAGCTTCCTTACTAATAGATAAATCACTAGAAGCAACATCAACCATTTTAATAAAATCATAAAGCCCAATAGGAGTATCTCTTCTAGCGTTTATTGCAGATTTAACAAATTCAGCATTTGTAATACCATCTATACTAACGGGAGATTGCATTGACAAAAATATACCACGTCTAGCTATAGAATCAGTAGAAAGGCCCTTAATACTTTCTCCATTAAAAATAATATCTCCATAAATTATGTTATATTCATCGCTTCCCATAATAACCTTTGATAATGTAGATTTTCCTGTACCATTAGGTCCCATTATCGCATGTACTTCTCCATCCATTATAGAAAGATTAAAATCATCTAATATTTTCTTATCTCCTGCGACTGCAGTTAGTTTTTTAACTTCAAGCATAACAACACCTCCAAACACCTAAATATTATAACACAATTGTAAGAATTAATAACGAATTTTGTATAAAAATAAACATTTTTAATCAATATAATATTGAATATTTGCTGTATTCACAAAAAGAGTCTTTTTTAAGGCTCTTTTATTTGATATAATTTTAAAGAAAGGAAAGTTTAAAATGAATGATTGTTTATTTTGTAAAATAATTAATGGAGAGATTCCAAGTTATACTATATATGAAGATGATATAGTAAAAGTGTTTTTAGATATTAACCCTTCTACAAATGGGGATTGCTTAATAGTTCCAAAAAAACATTTTACTAATATGTATGATATTGATGATAATACACTATTACATATAAATAAAACTGCAAGAACTATAGGAAAACTATTAAAAGAAAAATTAAATTGCGAAGGTATTACATTAGTACAAAACAATGACTACGGACAAGATATAAAACATTACCACTTGCACGTAACACCAAGGTATACTTCTGACAAGTTAAATCATAACTTCAACAAAGATTTATTAATACCACTTGAAGAAATCTATAACAAAGTAAAAAAAGAAGGTTAACCTTCTTTTTTAAAATGAAAACCAAGATCCTAGTATAATAGCAAGTAATATATATAAAACAATTATTATTACATAACCTGAGCCACTACGAACTGGTTCATTATTAGCACAAGACATATCTACACCTCCTTAAATTATATACAAGCACCTAGAATTATTACTAGTAAGATAAATAATACTAAAACGATTGCGTAGTTTGATGTGCAATTACCCATAATTTATTCCTCCTTTTTTCTTTACTCACAGTATTGTATGGTAAGAATATAAAAAGTGTTCACATCTAATATTATTTTTTTCTTAAAACAATTGTATTTTATAGGGATTTTTGTTATCATTAATTTGTACATTAATGGAGGGAACATAAAATGAAAAAGAAATTAATATGTATTTTGGCAGTACTTTTATTAGTAACCAGTTGTGGAAAAGTACCAAAACTAAAAAATGGTGATGAAGCAGTTGTAACCATGAAAGATGGAGATATTTCAGTTGAAAAGCTATATAGTGAAATGAAAGAAAAATATGCGCTTGATATGTTAATCACTAAAATAGACACAGCAATACTAAATAACGTATACAAAACTGATGATGAAGAGAAAAATTATATTGACAAACAATTAGAAACAATCAAATATTACTACGAAACTTATTATAAAAGTCAATATAAATCATTCCAAGAATACTTAACTCAAAACGGTGTTGAAAGTGAAGATGAACTAAAAGAAAACATAAGATTAACATATAAAAGAAATAAAGCTGTTAAAGATTATGTTAAATCAATAATTACTGATAAAGAAATTGAAAAATATTATGATGAAGAAATATTTGGTGATATAAGCGCAAGTCATATCTTAATTAAACCTGAATATGATGACAACGCAAGTGATAAAGAGAAAAAAGAAGCCGAAAAGAAAGCACTTAAAGAAGCAAAAGAAGTTATTGCTAAACTTAAAAAAGGAGAAGATTTTGCTGAACTTGCAAAAGAATACTCTGACGACTCTTCAAATAGTAAATCAGGTGGTAAACTTGCAGATTTCAACCATGGACAAATGGTAGAAGCTTTTGAAGATGCTGCTAAAGAATTAAAAGTTGGTTCTTATACAACTACACCAGTTAAAACAGAATTTGGATATCACATAATTTTAAAAACTGCTCAAAAGGACAAACCAGCATTAAAAGAAGTTAAAGATGATATTATCTCTGATTTAACAGATGAAAAATTAAAAAGTGATTCATCTCTTGAAGTTACTGCTTTAGTTGAATTAAGAAAAAAACATAAAGTTGAAATACAAGATAAAGATATTAAAAAACTTTATGAAGCTTATGTAGAAAAAAATACAAAATAAAATTTCTCACTTGAGAAATTTTTTTATGTTCTAAATCCTTTTTGATAAAGTCCTTGCTTTATTTTATATTCAAGTTCCCTATCACTATATTTTTTTGATAACTTATTATAAAGTTTATTATACTCTTTCTCTCTTAAACTAGAATCATTAAAAGATACATCATCTAACACACTTTGAATAAGAGATTTACTATATCCAAGATTAGATAAATTATAAAAAATCTTTTGTTTTAATAAATATTCTCCCTTATTAGAATTAGTTTTAATTTGCTTTAAAACTAATTTTTTTATTTTTTCTAACTCCACTTCATCATTAAATACTACAAGTGCATTAGAAATACTATCAGAATCAACCCCCAATTCTTCTAAAGATTTCCTAACTTTCAAAGGTCCATCATTACTTAGGGCAATTCTATCATTTGCATAAGAAGAAGCATAAACTGAATCATTTAAATACCCTTCTCTAATAAGTCTAGATATAACATCATCTATTGTAGATGAAGATACATCTTTTTTAGCCAAATAGTTTTTAACCTCTTTAATACTTCTCATCTTTACACCTAAATATTTAAGTGCCATAGAGTAAGCTAAATAATCCCTATTTTTTTCCAATAAAGCTACAATATCTTCCCCATTTATTTCTCTTTTTAATAATAAATCTTCTTTTAAAATTAAGTCTTCATGTAACTCTATAACTTCATCATTATCAAGAAAAAGTTTATACATGCCACTGCTTTTTTTAACAAATTTTTCTATTTTCATTGTAACCTCCAGTAGTCAACATTATAAAACATCAAATAAAATATATAATACATTTGTTTGTTAGTCAACCCCAATTTTTAAGCAAAATAAAAAACTACAAAAAGTAGTCTATTTATTCCTATTTTTATCACTAGTTACAATTATTAACCCCTCAGCAACTTCTTCCAAAGCACGTCCTATATTTGAAGTAGAAACATATTTAGATTCTGGCATTTGATAATGACCGGTTTTAAACATTTCTTTGCTTCTTCTTGCCGCAATATGAACTAATTCATACTTAGAATCTACGATATTTAATAATTTATCAATAGATGGATATATCACTCTATCACACTCCCTAATTTAAGAATAAACTCATTTAAATAAGAATTCAAGAGTTTACACATAATTATACACTTTGTTTACATTTTTATAACAAAATGTATTAAATTAATTACTATTTAATACCACATTTTTATTTTTTCACACAAATAAAATATTATTCAAACAAAAGTAAATGTAAAAAGATGTATAATTTGAAATTCCATGTTGAATATTGTCCAAAAATTGGACTTTTAACTCTCTCTAAGGTATAATTATATTAAGAATAGAATGGAGGTAACTTATGAAAAAGAAAAATATGGTAGCATTAATACTAATATTTATTATGATTATAACTTTTAATATAAATGCATATGCCACTGTTCAAAAAGGGCGTGTATCTTCAACTACTGGACTTAAATTAAGAAAAGATGCAGGTACAACTTATTCTAAAATAACCACGCTTGCACACAATACAATAGTTGATGTTCTAAATAGTAAAAAAACAACTGATAAATCAACTGGTTGCGGTAGTGGTAGATGGTACTATGTAAAAACTGGAAATACACAAGGGTATGCTTGTAGTGATTTTATAGAAATAACTGATACAGGAGAAACAACTCCAGGAGAAATGTCAAAACTAACAGAAAAAGAATTTGAAGAATATCTAAAGCGACAAGAATTTCCATCAAGTTATCGGGATAAATTAAAAGCACTTCATAAGGCACATCCAAATTGGGTATTTAAAGGAGTTAAATCAAAATATACATGGTCAAACACATTAGACCAAGAGTCGTATAAAGGAAGAAGCCTATATCAAGTAACCTCAACTGGAGTTAAAAACGGATTACAAGGATACTTAAATACAGGTAGTGATTACTATAATTATGAAACTGATACTTTTAAAGCATATGATGGTTCAACTTGGTATCAAGCAAATAACCAAACAATTTCTTACTATATGGATCCTAGAAACTTCTTAACAGAAACTGGAATATTTATGTTTGAAGATTTAACTTACTATAAATCATATCAAACTGATAAAGTTGTTAAAAAAATATTATACACAGATTTCTATAGTGACCTAATTAAATACTATATAGAAGGTGCTGAAAAAAGTAATGTTTCACCAGTCTATTTAGCAGCACTATCAAGACAAGAAGTAGGACTTAATAGTAGCACAGCAACAAGTGGAAAAGCAGGAACATATAATGGTGTTAATTACAATGGATATTATAACTTTTACAACATAGGTGCTTCATCAGGAAAAAATCCAGTTTATAATGGCCTTAAATTTTCAAAAGAAAAAGGATGGAACACTCAACAAAAAGCAATAGTTGGTGGTGCAGAATGGATAGTACATGGATATATAAGTAAAGGACAATATACAAGATACTTCCAAAAATGGAATGTATCCCCTACTACATCAACAGGAATTTGGCATCAATATATGACAGATATTAAAGCACTTGTATCTCCTTCAATAACAACATCAGCTTCATACAACAGCATGGGAATAATAAATGAAGAAATAGTATTCTCTATCCCAATATATATAGGAATGCCTACATCAACCTCACTTCCTTCAACAGGTAATCCAAATAACTGGTTAAAAGATTTAAAAGTAGAAGGAAAAACAGTACAATCATTTAAAGGCTCTACTACAAATTATAATTTAGGAACAACAAAATTATCATCAATTAAAATTGATACAACTACAGTTAATAAAAATGCTAGTGTTGATGGAGATGGCACAGTATCATTAAATGTAGGTACAAATAAAATAAACATAATAGTAACTGCACAAAATGGTGCTAAAAAGACTTATACATTAAATATTACAAGAGAAAAGGAAATAACTCCTACACCAGACCCTGAACCTGAAAAAGAAGAAATTACAGTTACAAAAATTTTATCTAACCTATCAATTAAAAATACAAATGATTTAGTTTACGGATTTGCACTTGGAACAACTTCTACAGACATAACAAAAAAAATATTAAATCAAAATCCAAATGGTATAGTTAAAATCACAAATAATAATGGTAAAGCAAAAACAACTAATGCCCTATCAACAGGAGATAAAATATCAATAACAAGTAATAAAGAAACAAAAACATACTATATAGTAATATATGGAGACCTTAATGGAGACGCTAAAATAAATGCAAAAGATTTACTTGCATTAAGAAAATACTTATTAAATGAACAAAAATTAAATGGTCCATATTTAAAAGCAGCAAGTATTACTAGAAATAGTAAAGTAACTGCAAAAGATTTACTTGCTTTAAGAAAATACCTATTAGGTGAAGAAAAAATAAGTCAATTATAATGGAGGAAATATGAAAAAGAAGTTTAATTTATTAATAGTACTATTTCTTACAGTACTAATTCTACCATTTAGAACATATGCTGCAAGAGGTAGCTACAGTATTTCATCAAATTCATCTGTAGAAGTTGGAAATACTATATCAGTAACATTTACTATATCAGCAAAGAATCTATATTATTGGCAAGCATACATAACTTATGATACAAATAAACTTGAGCTAATAAGTGGTTCAACTACATTTCAAGGTGACAAAGATGCAGCTTCAAATAAAAGAACATTAAAATTTAAAGCAAAGAAAACTGGTTCTGCTTGGGTTGCAATTGCAATGGGAGATGCAGATAACAACATAAATTACAATAGTGAAAACATCTCATACAAAAAAGCATCTAAAACGATAAGCATAAAAGAAAAAGTTGTAAAAACATATAGTTCAAATAATAACTTAAAAGCATTATCAATATCTGATGCAGAACTTGATCCTGAATTTAGTAAAAATAAAACTGAATACTCTACTACACTTCCTGCAGGAACTACAAAGATTAACATCAATGCCGATACAGAAAATAAAAAGGCAAAAATAGATGGTGATGGTGAAATAGAAGTTAGTGAAGGAACAAATAAAATAACAATTAAAGTAACCGCAGAAAATGGTAATACAAAAGAATATATAATTAACGCTACTGTAAAAGAATATGACCCAATAGAGGTTAAAGTAAACAATGAAGCCTATACAGTAATAAGAAAAAAAGATGACCTTCCAAAACCTAGTTCAACCTATGAAGAAACAACAATAAAAATTAAAGATAATGAAATCCCAGCATTTAAAAGCGATATAACTAAATATACATTAGTCGGCTTAAAAGATGAAAAAGGAAACATTAAATTATACGTATATGATGAGACTGCTGAGAAATATACTCCATATAATGAAATTTCATCTAACAAATTAACTATATACCCTACTAATGAAGAATTTAGTGTATCATCTAACTTTGTAAAAGAAACTAAAAACATTGGTGATATACCCGTATTATTATATACAGACAGTAAAAATAAAGACTTTTCAATATTTATGGGAATAAATATTGAAACAGGAGAAAAGAATATATATGAATACGATAGTAAAGAAAACACAATACAAAGATACAAAAAAGATGATATAAAAACAAAAACTAATGATAATATATATTTATATGCATCATTTGGTTTAGGTGCACTACTAGTTGTAACATACCTAGTAATAATAATATCACTAGTAAAGAAAAAACCTAAAAAGATAAAACTTAATTATGACAAAAACAATTAATGTATACTAGAGGGAGGATAGAATGTCAAAACAAATAAAAAGAAAATTCAAAATAAACAAATTCCTAAGCTTAATATTAATAATATCCGCGGTCTATTTAATATATAATATTCTATTACTTGGACCAATTGAAAAAATGATAAGATATTTAATAATAGGAATAATTGCATTAATAGACTTACTAATAATACTTAAAAGCTTTAGTAAAAAAAGTGGTGGTACTGCCCTATCAATTATAATAATATTAATAGTAATATTTAACTTTATCGCAGGTGGTGCAGTAAATAAAATTTATTCTTCCTTAGCTACCGTATCTAAAAATAAAACAGTATATTCAAGTAGTCTAGTAACATTAAAAAATAGTAATATTAAAAGTATTGATAGTATTAAAAACAAAAAAATTTGTATTATAAAAGATACAACCTCAGAAGAAGGTTATATAATTCCAGAAGGAATGATTAAAGACTACAAACTATCTAAAGATAATAAAATAATTAGAAAAGAAGATTATCCAGATTTGCTTGATGGACTATACAATAAAGAATGTGATGCAATTTTTTTACCAACAAATTATCATAATATGTTCTCTAGTATTGAAAAATACAAAAAAATAGATAAAGAAGTAAAAATAATAAAAACCAAGTTACAAAAAGCATCCTCAAATACTAAAAAATATGGGACAAAAAAAATAACAGAACCATTCACAATGCTTTTAATGGGAATAGATTCAACAAAAGATGGATTAAGCAATTCTGATTCATTTAATGGAGATTCACTAATATTAGTTACATTTAACCCAAATACATTAAATACAACAATACTTAGTATTCCAAGAGATAGTTATGTCCCTATTTCATGTTTTCCAGGTAAATATGAAAATAAAATTACTCATGCTGCTTGGAAAGGAACAAACTGTGTTATAAATACAATACAAGATTTCACAGGAATTAAAATAGACTATTATGCAAAAATAAACTTCAAAGGTTTAGTAGGACTAGTAAATGCTCTAGGCGGTATAACAGTAGAAGTACCAAAAGATTTATGTACAGACAACAGCAATAGAAGTGGCAAAGTTTGTATAAAAAAAGGAACACAAAAGTTAAATGGTGAAGAAGCATTAGTTCTAGCTAGAAACAGAAAACAACTCGCCAATGGAGATATAGATAGAGGACTAAATCAACAAAAGGTTTTACAAGGAATACTAGATAGTGCAAAAAATATAAACAGCACAACAGAAGTATCAAAAATATTAGATGTTATATCCAAAAACATAGATACTAATATGTCTACTGAAACAATTTTATCTTTTTATGAAGTAGGAAAAAACATATTACTAGAATCAAGTGGATCTGAAGATTTAATAACTTTTGAGCAATTATATCTTGCAGGTACTGGTCAAACAATTTATGATGAAAGTACAAAATTAAATCTTTGGAATTATATTCTTAATAAACAAAGTATACAAGATGTAACAAAGGAAATGAAAATAAACTTAGGTATAGAAAAATATGAAATGGAAAAAAGCTTTACCTACTCTGCAGATAAGCCTTATACAAAAAAGGTAATTGGAAAAGGTCCTTATAAAATCTATACGACATATGAATTAGTACCTGACCTAACAAGATATACTAAAACTCAAGCACTATCATGGGCTAGTAGAAATGGAGTGACAATTAATTTTAATGAAGTAGAAAAGCCAAATTACCCTGTCGGAAAAATAATTGCACAAGAATATCCATTTAGAAAAAGAGTCGATAAAATACCTAATAAATCAATTACTGTTACAATAGTAAAAGAAGGAATTTAATGTATAATAATTCCTTCCTTTTTTTATAAATTATTGAGCCACTATGGACAAAATCAAACTTTTGTAGTATAATTTGCTAGTCAGTTCTTGATGAAAATTAATCATGAAAGGAGAAAAAAATTAATGAAACCAGAATCTGAAACTAAAATTATAGTTTTAGGTGGTCTAGGTGAAGTCGGAAAAAACATGTATTGTGTAATGCATGAAAATGCTATTGTTATTATTGATGCGGGTATTTGTTTCCCAGAGGGGGGACTTCTAGGAATAGATTATATTCTTCCTGATTTTACTTTTTTAAAACAAAATCAGGATAAAATTAAAGCGTTACTTATAACTCATGGTCATGAAGATCATATTGGTGGTATTCCATTTTTATTACAATCAGTGAATATTCCTGCCATATATGCACCTAATCAAGCTAAAGAGTTAATTGCATTAAAATTACAAGACAAAAATATTAGATATGACAATTTATATACATATACCGATCAAACCAAATTAAAATTTAATAAAATAGAGGTTGAATTTTTTAGAACCACCCACTCTATTCCTGATTCACACGGAATATCTATATCAACACCTGATGGTAGAATTGTAACAACTGGAGACTTTAAATTCGATTTAACTCCAATTGGTCCAATGGCAGATCTACATAAGATGGCTGAAATAGGAAAAAAGGGAGTAGATTTACTTATAAGTGATTCAACTAATGCCTTAAATGAAGGTATGTCAAGTAGTGAATCAAAAGTTGATAGTGCTTTAAATGTAATATTTGAAAAATATAAAACAAGACGTATAATAATTGCAACGTTTGCATCAAATATATATCGTTTAAAACACATTGTAGAAACATGTTATAAACATAATAGAAAAATATGTGTATTTGGTAGAAGCATGGAGAACAACATAGAAATTTCCTTAAAAGGAGGATATATAAATCATAAAGATATTATAATAACTCCTGAAGAGGCAAACAATTTAAAACCAGGAGAAGTCACTATCCTATGTACTGGATCTCAAGGAGAACCCCTAGCTGCCCTATCAAGAATTGCAGATGGTGTACATAAACAAATAAAATTAAGACCTGATGACATAGTTGTATTCTCATCATCACCTATTCCAGGAAATGCATTATCTATTGGTAGAACAATAAATAAACTTTATCTACAAGGAGTTAAAGTATTTACTAATACTTCATTTAGTGACATTCATACATCTGGACACGCAAATATAGAAGAGCTAAAATTAATGATTAGATTAATAATGCCTAAGTATTTAATGCCATTCCATGGCGATTACAGAATGCTTAAAAATCACGCAAACGTTGGTATAGAATGTGGCATTCCAAAAGAAAATACATTTGTGTTAAAAAATGGTGATGTTTTATCACTTAAAAATCATGTAATAACAAAATCAACACCAGTTATAGCAAATGACATATATGTAGATGGAAATAGACTTGGAGAAATAAACGGTGCCGTATTAAGAGATAGAAAAATAATGGCAAGCGATGGTATATTGGTTGTGATTGCAAACATTGATATAAAAAATAGAGAATTATTAATTAAACCAAATATCACAACAAGAGGATTCATATTAATAAATGAAAATGAAGCTGTAATAAGAAAGTTAGAATCTATAGCCGCTAATTCAATACATGAAAAGTTAAAAGACCCTTGTGCAAATTTTAATGACATCAAGAGTCAAATAACTTCAGATTTATTCAATTATGTTTATGAAACAACCGGCAGAAAGCCAATAATATTACCTATAATTTTAGATGTAAAAAGAGTTCAATAATTGAAATGCACCCCTTAAAGTAGACATTAATAAA
>ERZ780129.23-NODE-23-length-55648-cov-3.62607_pt1 | contig 55648 bp, 71 predicted proteins | sample MGYA00511368_ERZ780129 | MGnify/ENA primary metagenome ERZ780129 (study PRJEB29588, sample SAMEA2152467) | human gut metagenome | biome: human gut; feature: human-associated habitat; material: faeces | place: Denmark | collected 2008/2010 ...
CTATGGCTATGGCTCTGGCTCTGGCTCTGGCTCTGGCTATGGCTATGGCTATGGCTATGGCTATGGCTCTGGCTATAGCATAAAATCCATAAATGGGAATTCTATTTATGTAGTAGATAATATACCTACTATTATCACAAATGTAAAGGGTAATATCGCAGAAGGTTTTATCCTTCAGTCTGATTTATCTCTTACTCCCTGTTTTATAGCAAAAGAGAACAATCAATTTTCTCATGGTAATACTCTACATGAGGCATTTGAATCTTTGCGAGAAAAGCTTTATGATGATAGTACAGAAGAGGAAAGGATCCTTAAGTTTAAAGAACATTTCTCTGACTTTTCTAAAAAGTATTCTGCTAAAGACTTGTTTATATGGCATCATGTACTCACTGGGAGTCGCAAGGCTGGAAGAGAAGCTTTTTGTAAGGACAAATGTATAGATGTAGACAATGATAGGTTTACTGTATATGAGTTTATAGAACTGACTAAAAACTCGTATGGCGGTGAGATTATCCGCAAACTATCTTAACTTAATCCCGGTTTGCTTTGATCGGCACTACGGGAGCAATTTAAACCACTTTAAATAATATAAGATATGAATTTAGAAAACTATGAAGTGCTTCCCGTTGAAGCGCAAGATGTACAAATCGTACAAGTTGATGCCGTAGAAAGAGCAAATGTTGATTCACAAGTAGCAACAGCTAAACGTTATCCACGAGATATAAGACGCAGTATAGACAACTCGGTTGTAATGGCTACTATGAATCAAGAAACAGCTCAATCATGTAGTTACGCCCTTCCCCGTGGCGGAAAACCTATCATCGGCCCGTCCGTTCATCTAGCTAAAATAATTGTCTCTAATTGGGGTAATATGCGTACAGAGGCAAAAGTTGTGCAAATAACAGACAAGCAAGTCATCAGCCGTGGGACATGCTGGGATCTGGAAACTAATGTTGCTTCTGCATTTGAAGTTAGACGTAGTATCATTGGTAAAAACGGACAGCGATTCTCTGACGACATGATTACAGTTACGGGTAACGCTGCAAACTCAATCGCTTATCGCAATGCCGTATTTGCCGTTATTCCTAAAGCTATAACAGATAGAGTGTACTACGCAGCACAAAAATTTATAACCGGTGACTTGTCCGACTCTGACAAACTTTTGAAAGTAAGAACAGGGGTGCTGAATAATTTCAAAAACAACTATGGCATAACCGAAGAAGAAGTTGTAAAGATGTGCGGAAAGCAAACGGTAAACCAAATCGGTGCTGACGAAATTTCAATGCTAATGGGAACGATTCAGGCATTGAAAGACAGAGATACTACGGTAGATGAATTAATGAAGCCGATACGTGAAAGCAAAGAAGCCATAAATAATAAGATAGCTGATATTGCGGCTGAAGCTGCCGGAGTAGATAAAACTAAAAAAGAATAATTTAAAATATCACCATAATGGAAGCTCAACATTCTTTAGAATGGTACCGCAAGCGATTGGGAAAGGTCACCGGCTCCCGTGTCGGTGACTTGATGAAATCCGGAAGGAAGAAAGAAGATTTGTTCGGAGATACCGCGAAATCTTATATCTACCAACTGGCAGCCGAGAGAAGCATGAATCCATATATTGTTAATGATGATAATCTGTTTGAAAAATACCTATTTCAGGTAGGAGTTTCATCAAAGGCTATCGAGTGGGGTAATGAACAGGAAGCTGACGCTCGCAAATTGTATAACAGAATGAAGGGGAATAATATGATTGAAACAGGTCTTTGCCTGCATCCCAATATTCCTTTCTTTGGTTCTTCTCCTGATGGCTTCTGTTGTAACGATGACGGAGAGAAAGGAACGCTTGAGATCAAATGCCCTAGCCAAAATACTTTCATGAAATATAAAGAAGAAGTGAAAGATAATGTCGGATTGCTTCTTGCTAAACCTGAATATTTCTACCAGTGCCAATCTCACATGATGGTGACCGGTGCCGAATGGTGTGACTTTGTAGTTTATTGTCCTTTTCAAAGCAGCCCTATTCATATAGTTAGAATCTTCCCGGATTACATTAATTTCAAGCTCATAGAGAAGCGGATTCTGATGGCTAATGAAATGATTGAAAAAATGATAGCGTAGCGTATGGAAAAAGAAATTAGTGAAATAAACGACTATCTGAACATTAACTGTTCAAATAATCCGGTAGAGATACAGGAAAGGATATCAGTTATAATGGTGTATCTGAATCGATCCGGTGAGATGCTTGCGGATGCGAAGAAACTGCTCCGGAAGAAGAAATCTACAGAGATAAGCAATACCATCATTGCAATAGCTAAAGAGCAATGCTTGTCGGCAAAGGTGCAAAATGCTTTGCTTGACAGCATAGCGGAGGACGAATCGTATTTGGTGGACAGGCTTGACCGGCTTAATGCCGCCTGTACGCACCAATTAGATGCTTTACGTACTTTGTTGAGTTACGAGAAGGAAGCTATGAGGCTGAATAAAACAGGATATTAGAAAGTATTATTCCAAATAACAGTTATTTGGAAGTTTTGAAATAAAAAAATGCGAAAAACTAAAGTAATCCATGTCTACCTGATCTTCGAAAAGCGGAACTATTACTTCAGCTCGGTAACGGGTATATTTCGCCATTTGTCCGAGGATCAGATAGGCATCAAACAAAGTACATTGTCTCACAATACGGAAGATACTATTGTAACCGGTAGAGCTATAATTCGCAAGAGTGAGCTGTTAAGATAGCTTTGTTAACCTTTTTACCCCAGCCTGCCTGTCTGTGAAGATTGGCGGGCGAACATGGGACAAAATGGTCATAGGGCGCTAAGACTAAATGAACGGAAATTCTAAGTGTACATAAGAATGGATGTCATCAAGACCGGTGCTGTTAGTAACTGGTTGAGTAGTTTAAAAATCGTAGGATAACCAATCTACGGACGAAAACGAGAAAGCAGACGATACTTGTGCAGGTTCGACTCCTGCTTGTCCCACATGAAAATAACAATCACCAAACAAGAATACCAGACGATAGTCCGGTGCTTGAAAACGTCAGAAATCCTCATTAGGGGATATAATTTGAGAGATGAAGATATAATTCGTAAAACAAGAAAGAAACTCCAAAGGAGTAAGGAAAAAGGTTAATATGACATTCGAAGAAATGAAAGCGAAGTACTGCGGTAAGAATATCCGCAAGAAGCCAAAACATGAAGAGGATGATTTGCAAAGAGCTTGTATTTGCTGGTTCGATTTACAATATCCTCAATATAGGCTAAGGTTGCATCATTCTCCTAATGGCGGTAAACGGAATGCTATCGAAGCTGCAAAGTTTAAACAGATGGGAGTACGTGCCGGTTTCCCTGACTTACTTCTGTTGATCCCTAACAAGTATTATCCTTTTATGGGAATTGAATTAAAGACTAAGACAGGAAGACAAAGCGATCACCAAAAAGCCTATCAAAAGGAATTTGATAGTATAGGAGCGAAGTATGTTGTCTGCCGGTCTTTGGAGGAGTTTATCGTTATAGTAACAGATTATTTAAAAGGAAAATAGATATGAAAAAGAAATCAGACAAGCAAGTTATCCGCTCGGACACCTGTGCAAAATGCAACAACGGGCGAATAATTTCAACTGAGAAAGGCAATCCACGAGTAGTTTATTGTAGTTTCTTTAACCGTCGGTTTGTGGCCGACAGCAAAAGAAATTGTATTCATGCGTATTAAATTTATGGACGGATATACATTGACAGAGAAAATGAGAAAAGCACGAAGACGTAATCGGCTTACCGCTACCGAACAGGCACTATTCCACGAATTAGTTGCCGTTTGTAACAGCGAGGGCTGGGAGGACGTTTTCAGCTGCTCGAATATCGAACTCTGCTGTGCTCTTAATATCGACGAGAAAACTTTAGTCCGTGCCAGGTTATCTCTAATTAATGCCGGGTTGATTTATTACAAGTCTGGTAAAAGCAAAAGGATTGTAGGTTTATATTCTTTTGATAAAGCTTTTGAAAATTCAAATTCGCCCTCAATTACCGGAAATATTCCGGTAGATAAGCCAGCCCAAGAGATAGTAGATGCGCCAGCCAATCAGCCAACCAATATGGGAACCAATCAGCCAACCAATGCGCCAGACTATATATATAAAACTAAAATAGAAACTAAACTAAAAGATAATATAGAGGCAATCTCAAAAAATAAACAATTTGTTCCTCCTTCTTTTGAAGAAGTTTCTGCGTATTGCATGGAGAGAAAAAATGATGTTGATCCGCAAAGATGGATGGACCATTACACTTCTAATGGATGGATGGTTGGCCGCTCTAAAATGAAAGACTGGAAAGCAGCAGTGAGAACATGGGAAAGAAATAATTATCAAACAGAAAAAAAGTATGGAAACAAGGATAAGGCCGGTAACTCCGATTCCGATAGGAAAGCTGTTATCCGCACAACTGCCACCTACAACATCGATAAATGACAAGAAGAGACGAGCGGAAGTGTTTGCTGAATGCTGCCGCTTTGTTTGTCCGGGATTTAAAGTTGAAGGGGCTTTTAGAAAGATAATGAATGATATATTTCTCTATGCAGAAGGTGATTCGGTGGCTAGAAAAGGCCTTTTGCTAACAGGAGATTACGGAACCGGGAAATCAACTATAATGCAAATTCTAAATAAATACTTATGGTTTATTGGAGGACGTGATCCCGGGGATTATCCCATTGGAGGATTCAGGATTGATTCCGCCTCTTATGTTGCTACTGGGTTCTCGATGAAAGGACGGGATTATTTGGAACTGTATACTTACAATAGTGGAATCCCTAGGACGATCTGTTTTGATGAATTAGGAAGGGAGCCCATTCCTTCTAAGCATTTTGGCACGGAGTTGAATGTTATGCAGTATATTCTTCAATGTCGATATGAATTGAGATACGAGTGTAAAACTCATATAACGACCAATCTTTCTATAGAAGAGATTCAGGATCGATATGGTGCATATATCGCTGATCGCATTAATGAAATGTTTAATGTAATCGAATTGAAAGGATCTTCCCGCAGATGAGAATACTCCTAAATATCCTCCTTCTCCTAGGAGTTAACATCTTATTTTATCTGGTAGTCTACGCAATATCAGACTACTTAATGGGTGTGATTAATTAAACAACGAATGATATGAATAAAACTCACGGTTCTTTATTTAGCGGCTTTGATGCCCCTAGCGTTGCAGCGTCATGGATGGGTTGGAAAAATGCCTTTCACTGTGAGATAAACTCTTTTTGCAACGAGATACTAAAATATTGGTTTCCTGATTCAGAGCATTATGAAGATATTACAAAGACAGACTTTAGTCAATGGAAAGGAAGAATCGATGTCCTCACAGGCGGATTTCCTTGCCAGCCTTTCTCCCTTGCAGGTCAGAGAAAGGGAGCGGATGATAACCGTTACCTCTGGCCAGAAATGTTACGAGCAATACGCGAAATCCGACCCACTTGGGTTATTGGTGAAAACGTTGCTGGAATCCTCACAATGGTTCAGCCCGGCGAGTAGACTGAAATGGGAAGCCAAACCGCTCTTTTCGGAGAAGATAACCGAAAAAGAGTATTGTTACGACAAGAGTATGTCGTCGAAACCATCTGTAAAGACCTTGAACGAGAAGGATATTCCGTCCAACCGTTGCTTATTCCGGCTTGTGCCGTCGGAGCGCCCCACAGAAGAGACAGAGTGTGGTTTGTTGCTCACAGGAATGATGCTCCCCACCCCGACCTCGATAGATGCCGGAACGGGAAGAATAAACAAGAGCCGCTCACCCAATGCAAAGGAACGTCCAACAATTGCTTTAGCAGCAAAGATGGGGTTGTTACCTACTCCCAATGCCCGAGAAGCGGACAAATACGCAAAAAAGTACAATCCAAACAGTCAGATGGGAACAGCTTTGACCGCAATGGCGGTAAACGGGATGTTGCCAACGCCAAGAGCAAACAAAGTGAACGGGATAGACTTGAACAACCCAAAGATTGCGCAACGGAACAAAGGGAATCTGGAAGAAGCAGTAGCGAAAATAATTCAAAATACGCCACTAGAGGGTGGAAAAACTTCCCAACTCAATCCCCTGTTTGTCGAGGAAATGATGGGCTTCCCGTGCATGACAACTGTATTTCCTTATTTGAAGAAAGAAATAAAATGGATAGAGATTATATAATTTACAATAGTTTGAAGAGCAAGAAGCTTTATGTTAATTATGATACTGGAGAGATATATTCTACATCCATACGAGGGTATGAAGGTGAGCATATTAAATTGAAAGGAAGTGTATGTAGTGGATATATTGTACATACAATATCTTTTAATGGGATCAAGAAACAATGCCGTGCGCATCAGATAGTTTGGATTTCAGCAAATGGTTTGTATGATAAAGAAAAATATCAAATAGATCATATAAATAGAAACAGACAAGATAATAGGCTTTCTAATTTGCGCTTAGTTACTTGCAAGGAAAATATTGCGAATCAAGAAAGACATGGCACCAATATTCTATCAATTGAAGACAGGTTAAAGGTATGTGAACTATTTTATATAGGACACATGAAAATGAGAGAGATTGCAGAAGACTTTGGTGTTTCAAAGAGTACTATATTTAATATAATACATAAAATTAATGTGGACAACCTTACCATTCCTTTCACAAAATGGAGACAGGAATCAGTCAAAGGATATGGAAATGCCATAGTTCCGCAGGTGATTCTTGAAATTTTCAAAGCGATAGAAGAATTAGATAATTGATTAAACCTTGCAAGTTCTTGAATGATTATCAAGGATTTGCGTAAAACAAGAAAGAAAGGAACCAAATGAAGATAATAGTAAGTTTTTCTGGCGGAAAGGATTCACAAGCTTGCTTGATTCAAGCTGCCAATAAATACGGAGCTGATAAAATAGAAGCTGTTTTCTGTGATACTGGTTGGGAGCATCCCGAAACCTATCAACATATTAGTGACGTGTGCAAACAGCTTGATGTTAAATTAGTAGTTTTGAGAAGCAAGAAATATACTGATTTTGTAGATATGTCTATCAAGCGCTCCCGGTTCCCGTCTTCCCAAAGAAGGTTTTGTACTTCGGAATTGAAAATTAAACCGATGATTGATTACATTCTCTCACTTACTGAACCTTGCGTGATTATACAAGGCATCCGGGCAAAGGAAAGTGAAGAGCGTGCTAAACTTCCCTATGAATGCAATTACTTTGGGGAGTATTACGAACGCATTAAAAAGAATCGCAAAGGAAAGATTGTTGAAGTATGGAAGCAGGATTATCGTAGAAAAGATGTACTTAAATGGTGTGAACACTATGATGCAAGCGTTTCCCGTCCGATTTTTCAGTGGTCGGCACAAGAAGTAATAAATCATATCTTATCTGCCGGACAAAAGCCAAATCCTTTGTATTTTCGTGGATTTTCCCGTGTTGGTTGCTATCCTTGTATTATGTGCCGAAAGCAGGAAGTCAAACTCATTTCACAAGAAGAGTTCGGGCGTAACCGCTTGATAGATGCAGAGCAAAGGATGAAAGAAGAAACTCCAAAAGGCTCGTCTTTCTTCTCACCCGGTTACATCCCTGATCGTTTCTGTAAAAATAGGACTTATCCAACAGTACAGGAAGTTTTCGAGTATGTGAACCGTAACGATGTCGGTATGGATGATATGTTTGAGCCAGAAGGTGGGTATAGCTGTATGAGTCTTTATCATGGACTTTGTGAATAGGAGTTTAATTTAAAACAGAATAGAAATGAAAGAAATAAATTGGTATACAATACCTGGTTTTTCATTTTATCAAATAAGTGATAATTTTCAGGTAAAAAGTAATAAGTCTTCGCGAGAAATATTAATGAAGCCTAACAAAGATCAGGTTACATTAAGATCAGACGATGGCAATAAAGCAACTATAAGATTACCCCGTTTACTTTTTGCTGCTAAAAACAATATTAATCCAAAGTATCTTCATCTAACGGGATATATTGTTTGTATGAATAATAGTGGTCCCTGTCTTATGGGAAAAGATGAATATCGTTCTTTCATCGTGGAAAAGGTAAAGGAAAGGCATAAATCAATAGATGTTGATTGTATACTGAAAGAGTGCCAGGAGGGTATAGATTTTATTAATTCTATTAAATGTTTTTTTGAAACAGGTAATTCGTCGCAGCTTGTTACAGTGCTATATAGCAAAGAAGATATTTTAGTTCGATATATACTTGACACTCTGCATGTAACTAATATAGATACGGCAAGGGATATGTTCAGAGATGCTGTTGATATTTGTCTTGATACTATTATGGGAAGGAAAAGGGTCGTAATCTCTATCTGCTCTTATATGAAGGCTATTTGTCGCAGTCTTTATTCAAAAAGAATGAAATATAAAATTCACTTTAAAGATATTAATCATAATGAGTAAAGAAGATTTGTTTATCCTATTTGGTATTGAAGACTTAAAGGATCTTCCTAATGCTGTAATAAATCTGTTGGAGGAAGATATCGATGCTAGAAATGAAGTTTATAAAGAACTTATTCGAAAGAATAACGGAGATATGTCTTACGATTGGTTTCAAGAGATATACGAAACCGAATTGTCTGAACGTAAACAGAAAAAGCAGGATTTCACTCCGAATATTCTTGGAGTTCTTTGTTCAAAGTTAACAAGTCAATCCGGTTCCATTCATGAACCCACAGCCGGGAATGGTTCTATGATAATCGCTGACTGGTGGCAGCGCTGTAAGCAAAAGATGCCATGGGAGCATTTCCCCTCACAGAATATGGTGACATGTTGGGAGTTGTCTGCACGTTCGATACCTATTCTGCTCCTTAACTTGTCAATTCGTGGTATCATGGGGTATGTTTATCATGGTGATGTTTTAACAAGGGAAGTAAAGCAAAAATATATTCTTCTCAATCGAAAGAATGATGCGCTTGCTTTCTCTGAGGTGATTAAAGTTGATGTCAATACTAAAATAGTAGAAGTATGAAATTGAATGACGTATATAATGAATGGTTGCCTGTTAAGAGAAGGCAAGTTAAGAGCTCAACGCTAAGCTGTTATCAGCTTATATATCTGAATATACTTGCTCCCCGGTTTGGTAATACAGACGTAGAGAACATGGGGAAAAAGGTTGTTGCAGCATTTCTCTATGAACTTCTTGATTCTGGTACCAAGTCAAAGAAATACTGTTCGGATATTCTAATCGTCATAAAGATGCTTATTCGCTTCGCCGGTGACGAATTGGACATCGATGTTCCCGACACCACATGGAAGGTTATTTGGCCAACCAAGAACAAAGTTGTCACGCCCAAATTAGAGCGCTACACGCCTGAAGAATACCGTAAAATAGTGAGTTATGTTATGGATAATCCATCCCCTCGAAATTTAGGTATTTTATTGACTATATGCACCGGTATGCGGATAGGCGAAGTTTGTGCATTACAATGGCAGGATGTAGATCTTGTTGGCAAGGTAATTCACGTTAATAAAACGATAGAACGTATATATCTCCCTGAAAATATAGGTACCGACAAGAAAAAGACAGTGGTAGAGATAGGATCTCCTAAAACAAATTCATCAGATAGATACATACCTATTCTTAAGGATATTTTCCCTATTGTGAAGAAGTTCTCAGCCGTATGCAAGCCCGAGTATTATGTCTGTTCCTGCTCTGAGGGGTTTGTTGAGCCTCGAACTTTACGTACATATTATCGAATATTCATCCTTGAAAAAGTGAAGTTGGATCATTGCATTAAATTTCATGGGTTGCGCCACACTTTCGCAAGTACCCTGATTGAAAATAAAGTTGATGTTAAAACAGTCTCTACAATTCTCGGACATTCGGATATAAGTACAACCCTTGATGTATATGTACATCCATCGGATGAAGCCAAAAGAGGTGCTGTTAATGGGGGCTTAAAAGGAATATTCAGATAATTAATTCAAATCAAATCAGAAATGAAAGAAATAGAACTATATAATGACCATTTCCAGAATTATAAAGTCTATGGCATTCCTAAGGCTCAACTAATCATAGCTGATGTCCCTTACAATTTAGGCAATAGTGCTTATGCTTCTAACCCTTCATGGTATGTGGACGGAGATAACAAGAACGGGGAAAGTGATAAGGCCGGCAAACAATTCTTTGATACCGATAAAGATTTTCGCCCTGCCGAGTTTATGCACTTCTGCTCCCAAATGCTTGTAAAGGAACCCAAGGAAAAAGGCAAGGCGCCTTGCATGATAATATTTTGTGAATTTGAAGACCAGTTCCGGTATATTGAACTGGGTAAAAGATATGGGCTGAATAATTACATCAATCTTGTATTTAGAAAGAACTTTTCAGCGCAAGTCTTGAAAGCCAATATGAAGATAGTCGGCAATTGTGAATATGGATTGTTGCTTTACCGCGATAAACTTCCAAAATTTAACAACGATGGTCGGATGATCTTCAATTGCTTTGATTGGGTGGTGGACAATGAAACTCCGAAGGTTCATAGCACGCAAAAGCCGGTTCCTTTGCTTCGTAGACTGATAGAGATATTCACCGACAAAGGTGATGTCGTTATTGATCCATGTGCCGGAAGCGGTTCTACCTTATTAGCTGCTGCCCAGTTGGGACGCAGGGCATACGGATTTGAGATTAAAAAAAAGTTCTTTGCTGATGCGAATAAATTTGTGTTATCACGTATCCAGCAATCGCTATTTGTGTAATTTAAATAAAAATAGAAATGAATTTAAACGAATTAAGAGATAAGGCCTACAAAAACGCTTGTGAGCACGAATTTCACGATCAGGAGTTGAACTTATTAGGATATTGTATGCAATACGAAGACGAAGAATGGGAGGATTAACTATGACCGAAGAACTTGTAACATTAGAGACAGTGACGCTACTTAATGATATACTACCTTATCGAGATTATTATCGACCACCACAATCATTGGTGCAAAAATGGCTGCGTGAAACCAAGAATATGCACGTCTGCATATATAGAAGTGCTTTCGGTTATGGATACGATATATCTAAAGCAGACAATGGCACTCATATAACCGATGGAATATTTGACGGTCCTAACGATGGCGGTCAGTGGGACACCTACGAAGAAGCATTGGAAGTCGGAATACAAGAAGCGTTAAAACTAGTGGAGGAGGAATAGCCATGCCAATAAGCGAAACAGCAGAATTAATACTTAAAATAGCGTTATTCATCCTCAATGCCACAACCGTTGCCATTGTTGTAATTTTGATAAGCAAATGGCACAGACGCATGGAGGACAAGCTGAATGGCATCAAAAGTTATATTCAGCACGTAACGGATCGCAATGACATCGTATACATCAATCAGCTTGAAGAGATAAAAAGAATACTGATAGAGTCTGAACGTTACGAAGATGCAGCCAAGATAAGCAAGTGCATTGAGGATGAATACAGTAAACTTAAAAGAAAAATAGAAGACAGAGAATAAATAATTGATCCTTTAAAATGATTATGAAGCAAGAGATAAACAGCAACCTACTGGCGGAATGTATGAAGGAAGCCATGAAAGTGGAATTCCTGGAAACCAACGAAGAGATAAAGCTATATGCTTATGCCCTGTATAATGCGGAAATGTGGGGGAAGAGTGTAAAATAATAAACTGAAATTACTAACTTTGTGCTACATGTCAAGTGGCATGTAGCTAATCAGACGAAAAGACATGAAGTTATCAGTAAAACAGGAAAAATTTTGCAATTACTATATTGAGTGCGGGAATGCATCTGAGGCTTATAGGCGTGCATATCCAAGTAGTGAAAATTGGGCTGATAAAGTGGTATGGACAAAAGCGTCGGCTCTGTTAGATAATGGTAAGGTTTTGGTAAGGGTAAAAGAGCTTCAAGAAGAACTAAAGAGGAAATCAGACATTACAAAAGAAGAGGTGTTAAATATGCTTAAAAGCTTTATGTATGCTGACATTCGTAATTTCCTTACCATAAAAAACGGCAATGTCATTTTCAAAGATAGCGAAGATTGGACTAATGAAATGGCAATGCAGGTCGAAAGCGTGAAACAAGGAAAGGATGGGATTGAAATAAAACTAAATGGGCGTACATGGACTATCCAGCGCATTTGCAAAATGCTTGGCTTTGATTCTCCTCAAGATATGAATATAAACATTGTATCTCCTATGAGTAAAGAGGAAGCCAAACGAATAATAGAAGACTTATGATGGGGGAAGGATATGATTACATACGGGCATTTTGCTTGTCAGGAACATTGAACTATACGAGGTATTTCTTTAAAGCAAGATTTGGTCGTAAATTTGTAGTAAACGACCATCACGTAAAGATATGCCAGGCTCTTGATGATGTGATTGACGGAAAAATAAAGAAACTGATTATAAACATAGCTCCGAGGTATTCCAAGACGGAATTAGTAGTTAAGAATTTCATATCGTATGGACTTGCAATCAATCCATCTGCCAAATTTCTTCATTTGTCTTATTCTGATGATCTTGCTAATGATAATTCGGAGGAAGTAAGAGATATAGTTAAGTCGGAAGAATACAAGTGTATATTTCCTTATGTAGGCATAAAGAAAACTAGTGATGCAAAAAAGAAATGGTACACAACAGAAGGAGGTGGCATGTACGCTACGGCTGCTGGGGGGCAAGTTACAGGTTTTGGAGCCGGTGCTGTCGATGATGAAAACGATTTATCCGAAGCATTAGACGAATTCAAACCTTCTTCTAAATTTGCAGGTGCATTGATTATTGACGATCCGGTTAAGCCTGAAGATGCGATATCTGACACTCCTAGGGAAAAAGTAAATCAAAGATTTGAAACAACAATAAGAAACCGTGTAAACTCACGGAATACCCCTATCATAATCATCATGCAAAGGCTTCATGAGCATGACCTTTGCGGATATTTAATGGAAACGGAGCCAGGAGAATGGACTGTTTTGTCACTTCCTGTAATAGTCTATGAAAATGGAGAAGAGAAAGCCTTATGGGAGTTTAAGCATACACTTGAAGAACTGCATAGAATGCAAAAAGTAAACAGCTATGTCTTTGAAACTCAATATATGCAGAATCCTACTCCTATGGAGGGCTTAATGTATAGTAAATTTAAAACTTATGATACTATACCAATCACAAATAGGGCAATAAGAAAGAATTACACAGATACAGCAGATACGGGGAGTGATTATTTATGCTCTATTGACTATATTGATACGGAGATAGGAAATTTCATTCTTGATGTCCTTTTTACACAAAAGGACATGGAATTTACCGAGCCGGAAACAGCTAAAATGCTTACTAAAGACCAAATATCCAAGGCGAATATAGAAAGCAATAATGGAGGAAGAGGATTTGCTAGGAATGTAGAGAAACAGATGCGGATAATTGGTAATCCTAGGACTCAAGTAAGCTGGTTTCATCAGTCAAAAAACAAGGAGGTTCGGATCTTTACCAGATCTTCCGAGGTGATAAATCTTACTTATTTTCCTACTGATTGGGAAAGGAGGTGGCCGGAGTTTGCGTCTCAACTGAAAACATATAGGAAGAAAGGAAAGAATGCTTATGATGATGCTTGCGATGCTCTTACAGGAACTGTGGAAATGAGAGGTGAAATAGATGTCCTGTACTACAAGAAAGAAGAGATGGGAGAAAATAACCATATATTTGTTGAGATACACCCGAATATTAATGGGCTATTTATAATGGTTTCTTATTGTGCTGTTGACGGAAAGATATTCATGATTGATTGCTTGTTCTCCGATTCGTTAATACCTGTTGACCAGCTTATTAATAAAATAGACGGGAATGCACAAATGGAGATACCTGTTGAGATGAAACATTATGCAGACGATTATAGAAGGCGTGTTGATCATAATTTGTGGGTAAGAGAAGAAACAGCAGACAAGAAAACCATGATTGAATCTTATAAATCGATTATTAAAACAATCTGTTTTCCAGAATTGGATGATTCATTTAGTGCATTAATAGCTAATATGTCTGATTATGACGGCATTAACAGTTTTGAAAGTATGTATGTGCTATCTTGTGTATGTGCTCGTGTAAAGTCTTCTGAAATGATATAATTGCATGAAAATATTCTTTTATTTTTATTTGGACTAAATAGAAATTATTTCTATATTTGCAGTGAGGATACCAATCCCTTCGTGTGAAGACGCACGGAACCTATACGTTTTTATACTATCGGATTTTTTCGTTAGTGTTTTTGTCCGTAAAGACCTCTTCATTTCGTAGGGAATGGTTATCTCAAATCAGATAATCATTCTTTTTATGTCTAAATTAGGAAATTGGTTTCAAAAAAGGATTAATATATCTGTTCCCTCCATGAGAGAGACAGTAAAAGCTATTGAAAAGGATTCTAATGGGAATTTCTGGTATCTTTCCAATTTCTTCTCGCCATCTGGTAAAATTAAAAATGATTATGATCTAACATTGGATAGGGATAAAGCAGATTCTCTTCTTGTATGTACCCCATTTTCTACTGTTATAAATAAAATAGGTTCTCTTTTTGCGAATGGGAAAATATATGTCACAGACAAGGAAGGTAATGAAAAAGAGGGATATAACGACATTAGAGAGTTGTTGTCACGTCCTAATCCACTTCAAACAAGGGTTGGTTTTTTAAAAGAGATTGAGATGTCTCTTAAACTTTTCGGATATTGTCCCATTTTTACAGTAAGAGCAACAAAAAAATCATTGCCACTCGCAATGTATGTCATACCTGCACAGATATTTCACATGGCTTCTTCTGGGAAACTATTTCGCCAGTATGATATAAAGGATATTGTTTCTAGCGTATACTTAGAGTGGGATGGTTTGCGGGAAGAATTATCAGACGAAGACTACTTTGTAATTTACGATAGTTCTGCAAATGTTAATGGTTCCAATCGAGATATAGAATTCTCTTCTGTTACAGACTCCCTTTCTATGCCGGTTAATAACTGGATTGCAGCGATGACAGCCAGTTATCAATTAATTGTAAATGGCGGTCCCAAAGGGATTATTTATTCTGATTATACCGATAAGATGGGTAATCAAGTTATGACACCAGAGGAAAAAGAAATATTGGAATCTAAACTAAAAGAAAAATATGGCATTCTCAATAAATTCCCAATTCTGACATCAAAGATAAAACTTGGTTGGATTCCTTTGAATTATGATTCCTCCCAGCTTAAACTTCATGAAGAGGATGAACGATGTAGCAGAAAGATATGCAATGCGGTAGGAGTTGATTATAGCTTATTTGATGAATCTAAATATGACAATAAAAGCATAGCTGAAAAATCAGCTTATCAAGGTCTTATTATTCCTGATTCTGAAAAAGTTGCAGAAGCTTTAACGGACGCTATTTGCCCTAAGGGTGTTTTTATAAAGCTGGATTATACCCATGTAGACTGCCTTCAAAAGGATAAATCATCATCTTCTTCTGCATTTCAGAAAATGGCTTCTTCTTTAATTCAGTTAGTTGAAAAAGGTCAAATAACTCTTGATGAATCCAGAAATGAGCTAGCAAAGTTTATAGATATTGATCCTGATAATCCAAAAGGTGAATTAAAAACTAATAACTCTATTGAAAATGGATAAAACTAATAAATATAGCGGAAGAATGGGGATGCAGTATAAGACATTCTCCATTTATGCTAAAGAAGTAAATTACGACAACGAAAGCCGTACTATTAGCGGTTATGCTGCGGTCTTTGGGAATAAAGATAAAGCCGGAGATATATTGGTTAAGGGTTGTTTCTCGAAGAGTATCCAAGATCGAGGTCCAGAGAGTTCTGCAAATGACAAGATAATCATGTTGTGGATGCATAACATGAATGAACCTATAGGTCGGATTACAGTATTGAACGAAGATGAAAAGGGGCTTTATTTTGAAGCAATAATAGATGAAGTACTGAGAGGAGAACAGGCAATAAAACAGCTCGAATCTGGAACTTTAAACCAGTTCTCTATAGGTTATCAATATGTGTGGGAAAATTGCGAATACGATGCGGAAAAAGACGCTTTCATTGTGAAAGAGGTAAAGCTTTATGAGATATCAGTAGTCTCTATCGGTTGCAATGGGAAAACTGAATATTTGGGGTTAAAATATATAGAAGATACTGAAAAAGCTTATGAAGAATTAAATTTCGAAATATCTGAAATGTGTTCAGGAATGTCCGCATCCAAGCAACAGAAGATACAAAAAATTATATCAAAAGCAATGTCACTTGCATCTTTCAAGCCGGAGAATCGGAAAGAATCTTCACTTGAAGAAAAGGAAGCCGACATGCATGGAAATAAGGTGAAATCGATGTTCAAAAATTTAAAATTAAAGTAAGTATGGGAAAAGAAGTGAAAAAGATTGAGTTTAAAGACTTTCTTGATACAAAAGGATTGTCCGAAGATGAATCTAAGGTTTTCGATGTGTTTTCCAAAGGGCTTGACGGCTATATGGAAGCTCTCTTTGATCAGTTTATGAAAGATGAAATTGATTCTAAGTCCATGAAGGAATCAATCGAAGATGCAATAAAATCTATTGAGGAGTTAAAGAAAGAAGTAAAAGGATTTGCAGATAGTGAATCTATCAATGAACGCTTAAAATCTTTTGAAGAAACAATTGTACGCATTAAGGCGGCCACCGAAAAGACAAAAGGAGGAGATATAAGATTTAAGTCTCTTGGAGAACAAATTGCTGATGCTTGCAAAGGTTTTGTAACCGAGATTAATGGAGTAAAAACAATTGACGTTGAAGCTCTGAAGAAAAAGGGTGGGGTTAAATTTGATGTCGTAGTGAAAGAAGCTGCCGCTCCTGTAATGACTACAGGCGGAAGTCCTGTTGCTGGTGGAATTACAATTGACGAACAAATCAGTGTAGCTCCTCGTAAACGTGCATCTATCCGTGACGTGGCTAATGTAGCAAGTATTTCCACTCCGTCCGTAGTATATGCTGAATTGAAAGATGTTACCGGTGATGCTGCATGGGTCCCCGAAGGAGGTTTAAAACCTTCAATGACAGCATCCGTGGAGACTGTTACCGTTTCTGCTGGAAAGGTAGCTTTGACAGCCAAGGTTACAACTGAAGTTTTACAAGATATTCCGCAATTGGAAAGAGAAATTGAAGCCGAGATCATCAATAAGATTGGCTTGAAAGAAGAAGATGGTATTTTCAATGGTACCGGAACCGGTGGCCAGATAAAAGGAGTCGGTGATTCTATTCCGGCATTTTCTCTGACGGGAATTGAAGTGTCCAAATCACCTAATATGTATGATGCGATCGTTGCTGCCTATACGCAGATTGTAAGCGTAAGCAACATGGCCTACTCTCCGAATGCCATTCGGATGAATCCGGTAGATTATGCCAATATGCAGCTCACAAAGAATGACAATGGTGATTATATCCGCCCATTCAAGATTGGGGATGAATTGATTACCGGACTCCGTGTGATTCAAGATCCGAATGTGACGCTCGGTTCTTTCCAGATGGGAGACTTCCGTTATCTGTTTATTCGGGATTATGTTGTTCTTTCTATGAGTATAGGCTGGGAGAATGACGACTTTACTAAGAACTTGGTTACTATCTTGGGAGAAAAGAGAATGCTTGCTTATATCAAGTCGCAGTACAAGACGGCATTTGTAGCTGATACATTTGCCAATGTGGTTACTGCTATAACCAAAAGTGCTTAACGTTAAAAGATAAAATATAAAATATGAAAAGAAGTAATATTAATACAGCAAAAAGCGACAAGTCCTATAATTTGGACTTGTCGGAAGTGTACAAAGTGACATTTCAAAAGGATTTCGGGGCATTTAAAGCTGGGGATGAAACCCATGTTTCTCTTCCGATTGCGATGAAATGGGTAAAGATGGGAATAGTTTCGGAAACTTCTGAAATTACTTCTGCGGCCGCCACTGCAGGATGCTCTGACCTTTTGAAAAAAGATAAGAAGAAAGGAGAATAAACGATGATTATTGACGGCTCATACTTTACGGGAGTGCTAAGTCTCGGTATTATCTGGAATATAGACGATGATTCAATCACAAGAAAGGCAGAAAGGGATAATCTTCAATCGTATATCGACTTATACGAGAAAAAGTATCTCCGAATGGTCTTGGGAAAAAGTATGAGTCGTGAATTCATTGAATATATCCTATCAAGCGATAATGATGTCGATAAATGGGAAAAACTGAAAGAAAAGCTTTCTAATAAAGGATATAGTCCGGTGGCTAATTATGTATATTTTCATTATGTAAGAAGATGTGTCATAAAACAGACTCCGGTAGGAACTGTATATGCTTCTGGCGATGAGAAGGCTAATCCTAATATTCTTTTGGTTTCTGCCTGGAACGATATGGTACAGATGAATAAGGACCTGTATGACTTTCTTGAATCAGATAAGGAATATGAAGGTTTTTCTTTCAACTGCACTATGCTTGAATGTATTAATGGAATGGGAATATGAAATCAATTAATGACATATTTAGAGATGTTGTTGCAGATACTGCTAAGATATACGGTAATAACGTATCTTATATGTTTGGGGATTGGGAATACATTGCAGGTCAATTGACAGAATGGAGTGAGTCTCAGAAAACAAGTTGCTTAAAATTCCCTATAATATGTCTGTATTCACCATATATCGAAGATCGTACATCCAAAACTTTCGGTGCAACTCTTGAATTTCTTATTATGATTGATACTCAAAAAGGGTATACTAACGAGGAAAGAGAGAAGGTTTCTTTTCAAAGAGTGCTTCGGCCAGTGTATGATGCATTTATTCGTAGCATATTATCCTCTCCTGACCTGATTAATGAATATAGCGGTATAGTTCCCCATTTGTATACGGAAAACTACCGATATGGCAGAAAAGGCGTGGAAGCTGACGGAAAACCATTTAGAGATTTCATTGATGCTATTGAGATAAAGAATTTGAATATAAAAATCAAAAATAATAAATGTTATGGCGATAGAACTTAGAGAATGTGCTGGTATAGCTCAGTTTAATACCGGTTCCTCAAAATGTTTGCTTGATCCCGGAAAGGTAAAGGCTATTATATTGACTATGCATGGTTATAAGCTACCGGCAAATGCGACTGCTGAATTACTGGAGGCTGCTTGTCACGATGATAGACCAAATCGAATCTTTCCGATTAAAACCATTATTGAATACGCACCTTCTGGCGGTGAAGCGAATAAAAACGCTGTCGGTTACGGTCCAAATAAAATCACTTCGTATTCAGCAAAAGATGATGTGTGGACTGTCGATGAATATGACGCCAGTTTAAAGGCAAATATCATGGCTGCTAAAGGAGTGGCTTTTGATGCCTATTTCGTGGATGAAAACAATGTTGTTTATGGGATGAATGACGGGACTGATATTTTAGCCGGTATTCCTCTTGCTGGTATATATCCGGGTGGCCAAGATTGGGATTCGTCCGGTACCGAGGCTAATTTAACGGTAGGCACAATGTTCAAGGACTATGAGAAGTATGTGAAAAATGCTGATTACCGTGTATATAAGTTCGATGTAGTGGAAGCCTTGAAAGGCCTTGTATATGTTGAACTTGTAAAACTGGATACCGGAGAGAACAATTATAAATTGAAAGAGCACTTTGGAAATCTGGATATCACTTCTTTCTTTGGTGCGGTACTGGCTGAAGGTGCAACAACTTGTTTTGATGGTGAGGTGTCCGCTGTTAAATTTGAGAATGGAAATTTGGTTATCACAGCAACCGGTACTCCTTCCTTGAAGTCTCCGAAGGTTCTACAAGAGAATGGTGTTGTCGGTATTGAACAATGGAAGGCATGAAAGTCGAAGGTATCAATTTCGTAGACGAAGAAGTGCGGAAAATGAAGAAAAAAGAGTTTATTGCTAAACATAAAGTCCTTTTTTCTGGTCGGACTGAAAATGAAAAGGAAAGTATTCTCTCTGATATCTATGATAGAATTGTAGGTGTCAGATCTCCTTCAGAGAGTATTATTTAAAGTGGTTATTTTTCAGAGGAGGGAAGGCTGTAGCCTTCCCTTTTTCTATTATTTATCAATTGAATATGGCTACAATAAAAGAAGCATTGGATAATGTGACAGCTTTTGTTAATGGGTTTGAAGGAGAGATTCAAAATACCATGGATTCGAACAAATCTCTTGTTAGGGAATTTGTGACAGAGCAGTTGTATTCAGGTGTAAATGGGAATGATAAACCATTGCGACCGACTTACTTGAATGACCCTTGGTTTGCTACTGATGAAGCCGGGAAGTGGAAGAACAATGCAAAGGGGTACGCTAAGATGAAGAAGAGAATAACAAAACCTACTCCCTCTTTCCAGGGCTATCCGGCTAGAGATATTTATACTCCCAACCTCATTATAACAGGCGAATTCTATGATTCTATACGTGTCTCTTCGTCCTCAAAGGGATTGAAGATAGAAACAAGAGGAAGCGACATAGGCCCGGATATAGAAAGGAAGTATGGGAGTGCCATATTGGGAGTAGGAGGGAAGTCTCGTGAATACTTCCTCAAATATGTACTTAATCCGGCTCTCAAAAATTACTTTTCAAAATTTGGCGTATTATGAGTTGTTGGTGTCAAGGCAATAAGAGGCTTGCTTCTGAAGAGAAAATGCGGGAAATCGCAAAGAAGGCGGCTAAAATGGAGAAATCAGTGTATGTTCTATTCAAAAAAGAGGATGGCAGTATTTGGTATGCAAAAGAGGGAGAAGAATACAAAGGTGTTTTCGTCGAATACATATATCCGTAATACGAAGAATAGAATAATATTTGGTGTGCATTGTTAGAAAAATCACGGGGGTTATACAAAAAGTTTAGGAAAAATAGAACAATAAAACACCGTCGAGAGAAAAATAAAATAATTGTTTGCCAAATAATAAAAACTTGCTATATTTGTAGTGCGATACAGCTTGGGGAAGCGCATATAAGATATTAAGTATTTCCATAGAGTTGGGAATATATAAACAGTGCCGAAAGATCCTCAAGCGTTCGGTGCTGTTTTTTTTATATTCCTGTGTGTGAAAGGGCACACTACGAAAATTGTATGAATGATATTCAGATTTTCAAAAATGAAGCTTTCGGTGAAGTGCGTGTAGCCGGAACAAGTGAAGAACCATTATTCTGCTTGGCAGATGTTTGCAAGATACTTGATTTGCATACAGGTATGACCAAACAAAGGTTAGATGAAAAGGGTGTAAGTTTGATTGATACCCCTACAAATGGAGGGATTCAGCAGCTTATATATGTGAATGAAAAGAATCTATACAAGGCTATCATGCGTTCGGATAAACCACAAGCAGAACCTTTTCAAGATTGGGTATGTGGAGAAGTTCTTCCTTCTATCCGCAAACATGGTATCTATGCTACCGATAACGTTATAGATCAAATCTTAAACAACCCGGATTTTGGTATTGAGATTCTCACTAAGTTAAAAGAAGAACGGTCGGCACGCATTGAAGCAGAGAAACAGGTAGCAGTACTAACTCATGTCAATAAGACCTATACATGTACGGAGGTTGCGAAAGAGCTAGGGCTTAAATCGGCAATTGAACTCAATAACCGTTTAAAAGAACTTGGCGTACAATACAAAGTTAATCAGACGTGGGTTCCATACACCAAATACTCTACGCTTGGTTGGTTTGATATAAAGCAAGAGGTTGCTGACAACGGTCATATTATCTACCATAGAAAGATTACCGGAATTGGCAGACAGGGTATCATCAATCTGTTGGCAATGTGATTAATCAAAGAAAGGGCAGCCCTGAAGCTACCCTTTCCCGCTGATTGGCGTCAACTAATGTGCCGGACCGAAGCCCCTGACAAAATCTATTTCTTGTTAATAAGCTCTTGTAGCATCTTGTTCGTCTCGACAGCTAACGAAGTCATAAGAAAGCCATCTTTACACATCTCATGTACTTGACCGAATATCCGCTTTAAATTCGATTCCATGCTTTCTTTTGGATTATATACCACTTCTTCCTTTCCATAGGGTATCATTCCACCGTAGATACTTCCGTGTTTATTGCGGCCGCTAGCGAGCGTTTGTTGCAATGATTGGTTGAATTCCTTGATTTGCTTTTTGACGATGCGTTCTGCGTACTTGGTGCAACGCTCGGATCGGAGTTTCTCTTCCATTTCGTTGAAGGCGTTGATGTAGGCTTCCTTGAACTGGGCGGCTACCTTTCCGGTGAAACCCATGGCGAGGAAGGTGAAGCCGTCACGGGTCATGTAGTACATGGGGTAGACCTTGCTAACATTTCCATTTTTCTTTGTGTAGTCAGAAGGCGCAAAATTGCGCTCTCTGAATAATATGCTACAATCCAGCAATTTAATCGCTTTCAGTACATCTTTATGTGCCTTCCTGAAGTAATCCGCAACCACCAAAGAAGAGGTTACGGCTTGCCCGTTTTTCGCTTCTACCAAATCAATCCTATCGGTAGACCATAATTCCAAACTTCTTGTTTCCATAATGATTTTATTTATTATTTAATGTGTTGATACTATCGTGTCGCTCTTGCTTAGCACATGAAAAACTTGTCGTTATCATCACCGAACATCTTATATCCGGCAAGCAGACTTAAAATGATGATTGTCATTTCTATCATGATCGTATATTTTGGATATAGTTGTGGCCGTCCGGCATTGGAACGGACTGCTGTAAATGAATTAGGGAAGGGGATTTGCTATACTATTCTAGCCAGCTTTCCGTCAGAAGGTTTTCCGCCAAACAGGTGGTTCAGATAAGCCAATCCCTTTTGGGTAACTAGCACTTTGGTTACGACAAATCCCGGATGATTGTTTCGCTCGATGAATTTCTCCTTCATCTCGAAGTATCCGGCATCAATAAACCTCTGTTTTGGCTCGTTGCGGTTGGCGAAGAATACGCCCGCTTTCCTTAGCTTGTCGAATAGGGTATTGCGCCCGAAACCGAGTTTCAGTATCTTGGCGGACATTCCTATGTCTACCTTGTCGTCGGTGGCAAAAGCTGCGTCGGCAAAGGCTGCCTTTGGCTGGAGTTTGGCGTTTTGCTGCTCCAGTTGCTTCTTCTCCTGCGCCAGCCGTTGCTTTTCCTCTTCCGATGATACTAGGGCTTTCAGGGCTTCGAGGTAGGTCTGGGGAGTTTGAGGTTTGCGCTTCTCTAGTTCGAGTTGTTCCCAGCGATCAATAATCTTCTCACGGAGTACTGCGTCGTAGCCGGAGGCTAGAATCAAACAACCTTTCTTGGTGAGTTCGAAGCAGGGGCTTTGTCTGTTGGATTTGTCTCTGTAAGAGGTCTCCACAAAATTGTGGGCAGATACCCCTTGTTTTAGTAAGTTCCTGATGTCTCGCAAGATAGCATCATGTCTTTTGCCTGTAAGTTCAGCTATTTCAAGCGAACTCATTCTGTCCGTCTCGTGGATTAACGTCGCCATCAAACTACTATTATTCGTTTGATTTTGATTGGATGTATTGTTAAGCATAAACAATAAAAAAGAGGTATAACTACCTTTCCCACTGCTTAACACATACATCCGATGCTGTGGTTCCATTACAGTTCCACATGGGGGTATAGTAATACCTCAAATATTTTAAATACAAGCATAAAAAATGCTCGCATGATTAATGCAAGCTTCGCTCGCATCGGATATTTATATGTTAAGCACCGCAAACATACAAACTATTTTTGAAAAATGCAAGAAAAAACAACTTTTTTGCGTGCGAAGTGAAGATATATGCTAATTTTCTTGCATTTATAAAGAGTTGTCAGTTATTTTGTCATATTGTATAACATAAAACACACACAGTTATGAAGATAATATTATATTTCTTAATTCCACTTTTTGTTATTTCTTGCACACTTTCGAATGATAAAAAAAGAGACATAAATTATATTACTAAAAATGGAGAACTGCTAGTTTCTGTTTTCAAGAAAGATTTTAAAAATAATAGAGGAAGCTATCATGTTTGGACGAAAGATGCAAAAAAAAACAAAGAACAAGTTGATTCTATTAGGGAAGAATTAGGACTTTTATCTAATTATACCATATATTTATATAGCGATAGTACTTTGGATGAAGGGCATTATTATGCATATTGCCTAGATTATTTCAAAATGAATCCTATTCAAAAATTTCATAATGAATATTCAAATGAAATTTATATAGAAGATAAAGATACAATAGCTTTTTTATCATCAGAACCAAACGGCGTGTATAATCTATATACTAGCAGGAAATTAACTTCTAAAGATATCAGTTTTATAAAAAATGCTGTTGGATCGTTAAAACTATATGATATAAATACTGCATTTTTGTATGAGGAAAAGACTAATAATCCAGGCGAAGAATTCTATGGATCATATAACGGACGTGTCGTAAGTATAAAGCCTTCTCCAAATGAAAAGATAGAATCAATGATAAAGGATTTGAATGAAGGAATAAAAATAAACTCTATAGCTAGTATTATCTTGTTTCAAGACCAAATAAAGAAGGGAGAAAAGCTGCTTTCTGAATGTGATGATAAATCTATGTGTGATAAGATTCGGAAGGCATTATCAGCCTTTCAAAAAAAGCATTTTCCTTTAGCTCGTAAGATGTATTATAACAACGCAAAAGAAAAGTTATGGGAAAAGAACATAGAAGTAAAACTAAGTGGGAGAGATATAACATTTGAAGGTTATATGTTTGCAGATAACGGTATTATAAAAGCGACTTATGAGGAAATCCGAAAAGAATTGGAGGACCTTAGATTTAAAACGGTTGGTTTTAGGTGGTATGAAGGGGGAGATAGAACCTACTGGAAGTTGAATGTGAAAGATGATGGAGAGATATAAATATAATATGGATATAATTGCTATAATAGGTGTTGTTATTGCTATAATAACTTTCATCTATCAATTCCATCGTAAGCCTAAAGAAAAGTTTTCTCATTTGAAAATACAATTTAAGGCTACCCAAAAGTTGTCTCTGCAAGTTCAAGCGGAGTTGAGGGAATTTATAGAAAAATATAACGCAGAAAACCAGTTTCTAATGCCGGGAATAACTTATCAAGCTTACTTGGCGCAGATGGAAAGGTCTTTTAATGAAAACTTATCTGATAGGTTATTAGAAAAGGTAGAGTCTCTTAAGCCTTCAGATAGTACTATTGATTCAATGCTTAAAAGTTTGGAAACGCAATTTGAAGCATTATTACAAATAGATACCCAGTTGCGTACTATTTTGAATTCCAATCCCAATAACACAATATAATCATGAAAACATCCAATTACGCCTCCAGATTATCCGTCAGCTGTGGCAAGAACACGGACAGCATGGAGAAACTTGCAAATTTATGTGAGCAAGAAGCCGAAAAGCTAGTGAAAACGCTGGATATTGCCGAAGGAGATGCAATATCCGTAATTTTTTCTACAATACCAGGCCCCGGATTCCCTGAACTTATCTGTGTGGGAGTATTCAGTAGGGACGAGAGTGGAAAGATCGTGTACGAACTGGATTTCTCGGAGTCAACATTGTAACTCATTCCCGCCCCTCTTGCGAAGGGCGGTTTTTTGTTTCTAATATAACTGTTATTAGTGTTCTTCCTCTATCTGATAGCCAGCTAGAAGTTAGTGCTATTAGTGAGAGAAAAGCTGGTGCTGAAACTGTTAATAATCTAAATATTACTTAAAAGATTTATGTAATGCTCTTGATAAAACTGTTGTTTGATGTTGTTGTTGTATATTTGTACGTCGATATGTACGAAACACATAATTATATAGCAATAACACTTACTAGAAATATAGATTGTCTTACAATTAATTATTTCTATGAAAGGAGATAAACATGAAGCCATTATTGTACACGCAACACACACTGATGATAGAAAATCCTTCTAAATCACTTCTCATGCTTACGAATCAGCTAAGGGATAAGAAGATATCCCATTTAGAAAGAGAAGATTTTTTTATTTTCCCCAATAAATAAATTCTAAAACAATAATCCTAGTGAGAGATACCTTATATGTATTTAATAGGATTTGGCGACATGTATGAATGAACTATATGATAAATCTGAAATAAACTTGGAAGCTGCTATTAAGTTGCATGAGGCAGGAATGTATGATGCAGTTTGTCATCCTTCATATTACTCATGTTTGCAATTAATGAGCCATAAATTAATAAGAAAGGGAATGTCTCTATATGAACAAGGGGTAAAAGCTTCTGCTGATTATAATGGTCATTCCCACAAATGTTTAATATATGAAACATGTAAATTTCTGAGATTTGAAGGGAGTAGGGATAAACAAAATTACATCAATAGCGTTAAACAATTAAAGGAGAAAAGAGAAGATGCAGATTATCATGAAATAAGAATATCACCCGATCAAAGTGATAAATGCATTAAATTGGCTAAAGATATAAGACAAAAAATAAACTCAATATAATATGGATGAAAGAATAGACAGAATTAAGGCGTTTCTAATTGAAATGAACTCTAAATTTAATAATTTAAAGTTTAGATGTGGACACGGTTCTTCAAACCATACATTTATTATTGAAGTAGCCCCCTTGTCAGAGTTTAACAATAACGAAGATTATGCGAGAGAAGAACTTTGTTTCGCTACACAATTTGATATTGATTATGCTGATTATGATATAATATTTGTATCTGAAGAAGATGTATGTAAAGCCCAAGATATATTATTTGAGATAGGGTATGATTCTCCTATAGAATATAAGAAAAATAACACTATCTTTGATTTTAATTTTGATTCTTGGCTTATAGAACAAAAGGAAGAAGAAATAAATTACGCATTAGCAGCATAAGTATGGAAGAGATAAATAAATCAGAATTTCGTTTTGACGGATATTTAATAAGAGAATCATCTATTAAAATAAATAAGGAGGTGAATGATGGTACCGAATTAGGTATATCAATTATTCCTAGAGGAGTGAAACATAAGGAAAAATTCATGTTAACTCTTGAAGTTTCTGTAAAAGATAAGGATGGAGATTTTTCTGTGGATTTAATAACAGAAGGTTTTTTTACTTTTAAAGAAAACTTGGATATAACGAAATTGGGTACATTTTTCACCATTAATGCCCCTGCATTAATATTCCCTTATATCAGGGCTTACATTTGCATGCTTACATCATTGTCTGGAGCAGGTAGTGTTGTCCTCCCAACCTTGAATCTAGTAGATGTTGGTAGAGAGCTGGCTGCTAAAATAATTGATAAAGATAAAGCGGAGTAACCTCCGCTTTTCTTTTGCCATCCCTCCTTATATTTATTCATTCTAAATAGCTTGTAAAACTCCCAAAATATTTCTATATTTGTGCGGAAACTATGTCAAGTGGCATGGTACTTAATTCGCACGTTATATGGCTAATGAATTAAAAATTACTGATGTAGTCGATCAGAAAGCAATCACTCAGTTACAGAATCTTAAAAAAGAGATTGACGAATCCTACAATTCCTACAAAAACTTCATTGAATTGCTCGCTAAGGGTATACAAGACAAACCCTCTAATCTTCAAGAATTATCTAGTAAGTCCGCTAACTATAATAAGGTTTTGAATGATCTTATTACTACCCAAAATAAGCTGGCTGATTTACAGAAAGAACATGAAACTCTTCTTCAAAGAATAGTCCAACAAACCAAAGAGAATGTCGCTCAAATATTGGCTGAAGCAAGGGCTAACGACCTTAATGCAGCAGCTGAATTAAAGGCTCAAAAAGCTAAAACCGAGGAATTAAAACAACAGAAGTTAATAAATCAGGAACGGAAGAAAACCAAATATACTATTGAGGAAGCAAATGAAGCCCTAAATCAAGAAATAAAAACCATGAGACAGGCGGAAGAACAAAATAAGATTCTTCGTTCTGCAAGAAAAGATCTTGATTTAACCACTAAAGAAGGGGAAACAACGGTTAATCGTTTTAATTCAGTAATAGATAGAAATACTGCATTTTTAAAGAGAAACTCTGATGAATTGGTTCAAGCAAAGATGAATGTCGGGAGATATAAGCAAGATATTCAATCTGCCGCATCAGAAATATTGAAAGGAAATATTTCCCTTAAAAACATGGGGAACCTTGCCAAGAGTACTGGAGGGTTATTGAAATCTAGTATGGGGGCTGGCCTTGCTGAAGTAAGAATCGGAGTTGGCTTAATGATAAAAGGGATGATAGGAGCGCAAGCTATAATTGGTTCGTTTCAAAAAATGATAGGATTATTCAAATCAGGAGTTCAATCTATTGTAGACTTTGAAGCAGCCAACAGTAAATTATCTGCTATATTAGGTACGACTTCAAATGATATTAAAGATATGACTGCTGATGCCCGGAGGTTGGGAGCTGCTACAAAGTACACTGCTGCCGAGGCAACTAATCTTCAAATAGAATTAGCTAAGTTAGGGTTTTCAAGGAAAGAAATTCTCCAGTCTACAGAAGGAATTTTAAAATTTGCACAGGCTACCGGATCAGATTTACCAGAAGCGGCTGCATTAGCAGGGGCGGCATTGAGAATGTTTGACGCAGAAACCAGAGAAACGGAACGCTATGTCTCTGCAATGGCTGGTGCGGCAAAGAAAAGAGCCTTATCTTTCTCTTATTTACAAACGGCAATGCCTATTGTTGGACCAGTTGCCAAATCTTTTAATTTCCAGATAGAAGATACTTTGGCTTTACTTGGGAAACTTGCAGATGCAGGGTTTGATGCCTCTATGTCTGCTACTGCAACTAGAAATATATTGTTGAACCTAGCAGATGGAAGTGGTAAATTAGCAAAAGCTTTAGGAGGTCCTGTAAATACATTGCCGGAATTGGTCGCCGGTTTGAAAAAATTGAGAGAGCAAGGCGTTGATTTGAATACCACTTTAGAACTGACTGATAAACGTAGCGTTGCAGCTTTCAATGCCTTTTTAACTGCTGCTGATAAGATTGTCCCACTGAGAGAACAGATAACAGGTGTTACAGGAGAATTAAATGATATGGCTGATACAATGGGTGATAATGTTCAGGGAGCTATCGCTGGGTTGTCTTCGGCTTGGGAGGCATTTATGTTATCATTCTATGGATCAAAAGGTGTAATGAAGGATGTTTTAGACTTCTTTGCAAAGGGACTTAGGGAAGTAGCTAGGCAATTAAAATCAAACGATCAGTTACAAGAGGACGCGAATAATCAAGCGGTTGCAAATGCACAAAAAGAGATGAATCGTTCTAATGTACTAGAAAAGCATCGGGCGAATATGGCTCGTTTGTATAAAGAAAAAATAAATGAAGGAATGAGCGCAGACCAAGCGGCAGTTGCAGCTAAAGAAGAATATATCCAAGCTATTCAAAGTCAATATGAATATGAGAATACAGCTTATCAAATAGCTATACAAGATAGAAAAAAAGCAGAAGAAGATTTGGCTAAAATTGGTTTGTTTTATTTTAATAGTTCAAAGGGGTTATCCAGGAAACAGATGGAAGATAATGTTAATACTGCTATCGCTGCTGCGGCTGGCAAAAAAGCTATTGCGTCTATTTCTGAATCTATTATTGAAGATTTAAATAAAATAGATTTAAAGCAGTCTCAAGTATTTGATAAAACTACATTTAATAAAGAATTAACAGAAGAAGAAAAAAAAGAATTAGAAAAACAGAGAAAAGAACGTCTACGCATTCAACAAGAATATCAACAATCCGAACTTGATTTAATGGATGAAGGGTTAGGAAAAGAACTTGCAAAGATTCGCCTGAATTATACTAAACGCATTGCGGCTGTTAAGGGGAATACCCAAGAAGAGATTAAAACGAGGGAAAATCTGGTTTTCGCCATGGAAGATGAGCTCTCCGAAAAGATCTATACGTATAATCAAAATAAAGAGAAGATTAACTTACAAAACCGTTTGGAGGCTCTTTCTACTAATTCTAAAGAGGAATTGGATCAAAGGCTTAGCATCCAATTACAAGTAAACGAAATACTAAGAGATGCAGAGGTAAAAGCCGCAAAAAAATCTGGAGAAGATGTAGAAGCTGTCAAAAAGAAATATGATAAAAAAGCCTCTGACATTGCAGTAAAAAATGCTCTTGAAAGAATCGGCCTAATTGAAAAAAACACCACGAAGGAAACAAATATAGTCCAAAATTCAGCAGAAGATCAGCTTCGTACCGTCGAATTGCAATATCGGAAAGGTGAAATAAATGAAAAGAAATACCGCCAAAAGACATACGAAATAACCAGAGATTCTATTCAGGCACAATTAAAATTGCTTGAAGCCCAATTGAAGGCAGAGTTAGCCACTCTTGATCCTGCTGATACTAAAGCTGATGCCATAAGAGAAAAAATAGAAAAAGTAAGGTCCGAGATTAGAAAACTAAATATGGAATTGGAGGACCGAGAATACGAAAATGAGGAGGATAAAAGGCAAGATTGGGCTGATAAATTTATAAGTTCCATGTCTAATATGAGGAATGTAACAGAAGAATATTTGGGAGAAACAGCCAGTCTATTTAGTTCGTTCTATAATGTCATTGGTATATTAACAAAACAATTTGCAGAAACAGGTAATTTTTCTCTTTCCAAATGGTGGGAAGATTTAGATCCTACGGAAAGAGCATCAGTAATATTACAAGCTTATGGTGAACTCTTTAATGGAATAACCTCTATTGTGACATCTGCCTTTGATGCTCGCATTGAGCAAATAGAAGAAGAGCAGGAAAAGAACGAGGAAGCCGGAGAAGAAGAGATAGAACGTATTGAGGAGTTAGCGGAGTCCGGTGTTATCTCTACAGAGGAAGCAGAAGCTAGAAAAAGAGCGGCCGAGCAAGCAACAGCAGATAAAAACAAGGAACTGGAAAAGCAAAAAGCTGACTTGGAACAAAAGCAGGCCAAGTGGCAAAAGGCTAATTCCATTATTCAGACGACTATTGCTACCTCTCAGGCTATAATGAAGGCTTTGGCAGAGGCCGGACCTTTCGCCGGTCCTATTCTTGCGGCTGTAATCGGAGCTATGGGAGCCGCCCAAGTAGCTATAATTGCCTCGCAGCCGATACCTAAATACGCAAAGGGGACTGATAATCATCCCGGTGGATTGGCTATTGTTGGTGATGGAGGCAGGCAGGAGGTTATTGAAACTGATAATGGTGCGTATATTACTCCTTCTGTTCCCACTTTGGTAGATATCCCCAAAAGAGCGAAGGTTATCCCTAATTTGGTCGATTATCGCAAGATGTCTTTACATTCTGATGCTCTAATGCTTGATCGACAAATGAGAAACAATAATGGAGAACCGGTTATTGTCAATGTCAAGAATGATTATAAAAACCTTGAACGAAAAATGGATATGGCTAATCAAAGTATGGCAAACTTGAACAAGACATTGCGGAAAATGGCCCGAACTTCCGAATATCGTAATCTATCAGGTATTATTTGAATATAATTAATCAGCGTGTGAAGGAGTACGTAAAAACTATGTTATACACCGATCTTGATAAAATTTCCCTAGATACATTCATTGATGTATTTACAGGAGATAAGAGTAAGCTTATCATCGAAGGAGAACATTCTGAAAAAGAACTGTCCGAACAATCGGAGAAACTCATTACCGAATATGTAGAGATAATCGGAGGATCCTCTTTTCTGTCTGAAATGTCCCAAAGAAACAATTTAATCAACCTTCACATAAAAATTGAGTGTATGAAGGGAGTTGAAATTATGATTAAAAACAAGGATTGGGAGGATGCTGCACATATTCTTTCAGAGTTTGGATTTTCATATTTTCCCTCCGAACACGAAAAGATACGTAAGAAAGTATATTCTATCCTTTCTATGAGTAAATATATGCTTGAACGAATAAATGCTAAGGAAAAGCCTGAAAATAACTCAAAAATGGATAAAAACTACTTTGCAAGAGAAAGAGTGATGGTTATGTCTCATTTTGGAATGCAAATCCGGAAGAACGAGATTAGTGCAAAGGAATATGCTTTCATGGTAAAGCGTATGTGTGAAGATGTAAAGTCTATGAGCAAATCGATAAAACATAAATAACCTATGTATTTCAGATGCCAGATATTAATAAACGGAATATCTTATGAAGCGACCGATGATCTTAAGAATTGGGATGATTTCGAATTGGCTTATAAGAGAAGTAATTATGACGGGGTAATCCGGTCGTTTAGTACAAAATTCGAATTTGTCAATCGCTCCTACGAGCTTTTAAAGGAGGAGTTTGCAAAAAACTATCTTTCTTCTAAAGCCGGCATTGCTTTCTATAAAAGGAATAATAGCTGGAATTGGGATAAGATATTTCATTGCACATTGGATTTTGGAACTTATTCGGAAGACGGTATGGTTGTCTCTATCAATGCGGTTGACGATAATCTCGCTGCTATCATCAAGGCAAAAAGGAATATTCTGTATGAATATCCGGTAGCCGATCTTTATACCAGAAGTTTGAATTATGATGGCTTGAAGTTTCAATATGAGGCTAAATATGTATTAGGAGGAAGTACTTATGAATCGGACGGTGTTCAGTATGTTAATATAACAAAGGTTTTCGGTGGAACTTATGCATATACAATCCCTATATATAAATTGAGCAATAGCGAACTTCCTTCTTTGGATTCCCCTATAATTTTTAGCGACGCCCAATTTACCGAAAGTAGTTTGGAGGAAGGGGTACCTTTTGCCGAAGCTTTGGCGGATGTGCATATTGATTTTAATTTCACAACAGACTATTATGTACACATATATGAGGGAATAGTTAAGAATATCAAGCTCCGGATATTCAAGAAAGACTCTGGTGGGGCTATCGAAGACGTGTGGTCGCATTATAGTGACGGATTTTACAAATATATCAATGAAATTATACCAATTGATTTGATAAAAGGACAAAAGACCTATTTCATGATGGAGTTGACTTTCGGAGCTCCTATCTCAGAAGGTTCTTTTACCAAAAATGTAGTTGACGTAGTTTTCCCTAACTTTTCATTGGGAATAAGCTTTATGTCTAGAATTAACACTGTAAACATAGATGTAATCTCGCCTATTACAGTTCTTGGAAAATTGCTGGATAGCATGACCGATAGTACCGAAACGTATTCCGGACTTATTGATGATTATGATCCCCGTATGAGCATGGATAGGCTTTCTACTTCCTATATCATGGCGGCGGAAAGTGCCCGTGGCCTTCCGAATGCAAAACTATATACTTCTTATAAAAAATTCTGCGATTGGATGGAGGCTGAGTTTGGTTATGTACCTGTTATAAATGAAAATACTGTGACCTTCATGCATCGTGATAAACTGTTCACTTCAACGGTAGTTAAAGATTTAGGTACAGAAATAAACGATTATGAGTTCTCCGTGAATGACTCTTTAATATATTCTTCTGTAAAGGTTGGTTATGACAAAGAAGATTATGACAGTGTTAACGGCCGTGATGAGTTCCGGTTTACCAATGAATTTTCTACCGGGCTTAACTTGCGGGACAATACCTTGTCTCTGATAAGTCCGTATAGGGCAGATGCCTACGGAATAGAGTTTCTGGTTCAGAAAAGAGGCGAGGATACTACGGATAACGACAGTGATAATGATGTATTCTTTGTAAGTTGCGATCAAGACGGGGTGAATCTCAAATTGTATAGGGCATATACACCTTCTCAGCTTTCCGGGTTGCTAAGTCCTGAGACTATGTTTAATTTTCAATATTCGCCACGTTTTATGCTGGAGGCGAACAAAAAATATATAGGATCTTGTACTGGAATGCTTAAGTTTACATCTTCTGACGGAAATAGTGATGTTGCTATCAATGGTGTGAAAGAGACCGACGATTTCCCGACATCTGGACGTTTGTTTACAGTATCGGAGGTAGAGGTGAAAACTAGCGATATGTCTACTCCCAGCGATTTAACCGGTTTGGTGTCATTTAGCAATAAAGGTAAAATAATAACCGGGTATATAAAGCAGATGTCATTGAATGTCGCAAAGGAGAAGGCCGCTACATATACGCTGATCGTAAAAGAAGTGAAGAGTTAGAACAATAAGAGGATTGTTAAAGTGCCTTCTGTTGCTTATATGCAATAAAAAGGAAAATCTTTTGCTATTTTTGAGATTATTGGTATATTTGCAGTGAAGTGTCATGTGGCACTGTTACCCACTTAAGAACGAAAAGACCGTATGATTAAAATAGGAGACATCTGTCCATTGTTCTTTAATCCTATAAAGAATAAATTCCAACAGGACATAGACTATATTCAACGTTTTCATACTAATGATAACGTTCTGATTCAAATCTTTTCAAATGATTCTTCCCATACTGTAAGGGCATATCTTAGGAATTTGATAGCCGGGACTCAAAGCAGTATCAGCCTATTAGAATATGAAGTCAATGATAGTACTAAGATGTACTATTCTAATATAACCGGGTTATCGGATTCGGTTTACAAAATAGAAGTTGTGGATGCATCCGGAAATTTCTATGTCTTAAGCGAGCCTTTTGCTGTTTGCTCTGATAGCCTGATGCTTGAAGAGACATCTCTTATTTCTTACTCTCATAAGGATAATAATTCTCCGTTTGATAACATTTTCTGGATCGATGATGCACAACAGGTATTTAATTTCAGGCTGGAAGCCGGTTTTAAACCGGGAGGATTTTCGCCTAAGATAGAAAATGAGCAATTTAGAAACCAGAAGCAAGAGATAATAGAATTGTACTCTATTCCTTATGATGCCTTTTCCCTAACATGCGGAAATGCATCCGGTATTCCCTATTGGTTCGCTCAGTTTATCAATAAAATCTTATGTGTGTCCGACTTCAGAATTAACGGAAAAGGATATGTACGTTCAGGAAACTCTACTCCTGAGATGTCTCCAGTATCGGAAGACGGACAGATGTTTTCCGTGTCTATTATCTTGGAACCATTGGAAAATGAAATTTCCGGAGTTGGAGGAGTACCTGGAAAATCTTCCGCTATTAATCTTGTCGGATTTAATGTTGACAATCCTAGGAATGGTGAGATGCTTCAGTATGACGAAACGAAAGTTGCTTTTGTTAATACTAACAAAATAGAGGTATGATGAAAAAGAATATATCTAAAATATTATGGCATGGAAATGAGGTGGATGAGAAAGGGGCACCTGTATATCCTCCTGCCGCACCTGTTGATCCGACAGAAGATCGTTCTTTGGAAGGGTTAAATAGAGGTGAGATATATATACATGATGAAGATTCATCTCCGCGAATTGTAGTTCGAACAGATAAGGGAAACGTAAAGGAAATAGGAGGTGAGGGCTCGTTAGGCCAGGATATTACGGTATCTTCTCCTCAGGTAGGGTATGTAAAGCCGGGAAAGGTTCTTCAAAAGGGAATGTCTTACGAAGAAATATTTATTGCAATATTTAGTGGCGTCAATAGCGCTTCCTTGGTTTCCCGTCTCTCAACTCCTAACGACGTTGAGTATGGAACAAGCAAGGGGATGATAACTTATACCTCCAATAAAGGTAGTCAGGGAGCGATCGTAAAGGCGTATTATGACGGAGATGAAGAAAATGTTATGGAATTTTCCCCTGAATCCAATGGCATACAGACGGCAACCAGAATATTAGAAGGGCAATATGTAAAAAACGAAACATATACGGCTACGGTGGTATATTCTGCAAGTGAAGATGGGAAAACTCCGGAAGCAACCTTGACTGATAAGATCAGTGTAAATGTCCGCCGTAAATGGTTTGCCGGCATATGTTCTTCTGTTCCCGCCACTTCTGCTGAAGTACGTGCATTAGGAACAAGTGGACTTTATAAGGGTCCGGGCACATATAAGTTCTCTGTAGATAAATGGAAAACGATTGCTGTATGTATTCCAGCAGATGTGGTCAAGGAATTGACATTGACAGCTTATCCGGGTAACTTCATAGAAGATACGGGTATTACTACCGGTCCGGTGGATATTTCCGTAGAAGGAGCCAATGGAAGTGCCGCTATTAGTTATAAGATGTGGGTTATTCAGACACCCGGATTGAATGACCCTGATACTTTCACTTTTAAAACTGCATAAGTATGGTGAAGATAAACGGAAGTAGTTTTGCATTACAATATAAAAGAACAACGGGAAGACCTATTGATTCCACTGAAACCTTCAAGACATTGGAGGATGCGACATCGTATGCCCGCAATACGGACGCGGAAGAGTATTTCCCGTATGCCGGTCAGATTATTTCTGTCGAAAAAGGCGAAGGCGTGTATAAACTGGTGAAGGATGATACTATATCTGAAGAAGACGGTAGAAAGCATTATCGATTATCTCCAATTATTACGGAAGAAGAATCCGGGAACAAATATCTTAGCAAGATAGAGGATGATGAAGCTAGAGGGTTGATAACTTTCCTTGCCGGTATTAATGTTAAGATCAAGGCTGTTATTCAGAAATTGATAGCCGAAGACGCAACTTTCTCAAAGGAAATATCATCAAAAGACTACGTGCAGAATCTCCTAGGCTGGCTGATTACTCCCGAAGGCCATATTGACGCAAAGTCCTTGCGGCTGCGTGATTTCTTGGAAGTACCGGAGTTGCGGTATAACCGTGTGTCTATTGTATCCGGTGAAGAATGGAATGCTCCCGGCGGTGGTATCATTGAATCAGTGGATGCAGCGAACAAGACCGTTCATTTAAAGCTGGAACCCGGGGAGGTATCACAAGTAGAGGTTGATGATATCTGTAAGGGAGTATTCAATAACGATACCGGTTTCCAAACTGCGTATTTTCGGATTACAGAAAAGATAGATAACTCTTCTTTTAAATACGTCCTCCGTAGTGGATATACTTTCAATCCTTGTAAGGCGATGCATTTTGTCGCATACGGTAATTTCACTAACGCTGAGCGCCAGAAGTCATGTTACTCTACACAGAATTACATCCGCTTCCTTAAGGGTGTTAATAACTGGGAAATAACGAAGGACATGATAGCCATGCAGTTAGGCGATTTATCTAACCTGAAGCTGTTTGGCATTGATATGTCCGGTCATAGCGCATATCTCAATAGAGTCTATATGACCGGAACTATCAGGCAGATATCCAGTGACGGTGTGACTGAGGTTCCCGTTCCGGCATTCAAGGGTGAATGGAAATCCGGTACGTATTGGTACTACGATGAAGTGACTCATAACGGCAGTACATGGATTTGCATTGAATCTACGACTATGCAAGAGCCGTCAGATTCTTCTACCGACTGGCTGAAGTATACCTCTAAAGGGGAACAGGGAGCACAAGGACCAGCCGGTCCTGAAGGTCCTCAAGGGCCGCAGGGAGAGCGTGGGCCACAGGGATTACAAGGCCTGCAAGGGCCAGCCGGACAGGACGGAATTCCCGGTAAAGACGGAGAAAACGGACTAACCTCATATTTTCATATAAAATATTCTCCCGTCCAGAATCCTACGGCTTCTCAAATGACAGAAACGCCAGATGTGTTCATCGGTACTTATGTAGACTTTACTAAGGAGGATAGTAATGATCCCTCCAAGTATACATGGGCCAGATTTGAAGGATTACAGGGTGCAACAGGTGAACAAGGGATTCCCGGTGTTAATGGCGAAGATGGAAAGACTTCATACTTGCATATTAAGTATTCAAATGACGGCCAAACGTTTACAGACAATAATGGGGAAACTTCAGGGGAATGGATTGGGCAGTATACCGACTTTGATAAAAATGACAGTAATGTATTCTCTGATTACAAATGGTCTAAGATAAAGGGTGAGCAAGGGGAACAAGGAGAGCCCGGAAAGGACGGTAAAGGTGTACAGAGCGTTGATGTTCTTTATTATCTTTCCAGTTCTTCAACCTCCCTTTCCGGTGGTTCATGGTCTACGAACTCACCAACTTGGGTAGATGGGAAATACATTTGGAGTAAAACCAAAGTGGTCTATACAGACGGTTCGTCTATTGAAACCAATCCCGCTTGTATCACCGGGGGTAAAGGTAGTACTGGAGATAATGGTAGGGGAGTATCAAGCATTGTCGAAGAGTATTATCTATCTACTTCTTCTAATTCCTTGGTTGGTGGCTCTTGGAGTACAACACCTCCGACATGGGAAAATGGGAAATATATCTGGACTAGGTCAGTAATAACATATACAGATAGCGCATCAACGACAACCGATCCGATATGTGTTACGGGTGGTAAGGGGGCTACGGGAATTGGCGTTAAGAGTGTTTCCGAGCAATACTATTTGTCTACATCATATAGTACCACTACGGGTGGCTCATGGTCTACTACTGTTCCGGCATGGAAGGACGGTAAATATATTTGGACACGTTCTGTTATAACTTATACAGACAATTCTTATACGGAAACTAAACCCGTATGCGTGACAGGCGGAAAGGGACCTAGCGGGAACGACGGTAAAGGAGTGAAATCATTTGGTATCTTATACTACCTTTCGACTTCTTCCAGTTCCTTGGTTGGTGGTTCTTGGAGTACAACACCTCCGACATGGCAAAACGGAAAATACTTATGGTCTAAGACCAAGGTCACTTATACGGACAATTCTACATGGGAAAGCGATCCGGTTTGTATTACTGGAAGCCAAGGACAAACAGGCCTACCCGGTGCAATGCTCCGCCCGCGTGGAGTATGGGCACCAAATACTGAGTATTATCATAATGATGCATTTATAGATACTGTAATCTATAACGGCCAGAACAAACTCTGTAAGATTACTCATACATCTACTTCTTCTTTCGATTCAACGAAGTGGGAAGAATTCAGTGAATTTGTGAACGTAGCTACCAACGTCCTTTTGGCTCAGAACGCAACTATTGATGTGCTCGGTACTTCGGGGATATTTGTGGGTAATCTGGAGAAGACAAAGGGTTGGTTAATGACTGAAGGCTCCATCAAGCATAATCAGACAGGTGTTGAGTTAACTGCTGACGGAAAAATATCTCTTCCTGAAAGTGGGGGAATGACCGTAGGCGGAAAGACTTTCATAGAAGCTGGGAAGATAAAGACGGAGTTTATTGATGTTGATACTCTTCAAGTAACCCACCTTAAAGGTGCGATTGGGTCATTTAAGAAACTAACGGCAAACGATGCGGCAGGAGAAGAAGTCGGAACAATAACCTTTGGAGATACAGCAGATACTAAGTCTTCTTTAAATATAGATTTTAAAACTACTTGGTTTGGCGGTGATTTATACCAACAAGGGTATAATTATGTGGAAGGTCGCTCATGGAGATTTTACACATCTGATTTGTGGTGCAGAGGGGAATTCGGGCATAGGGTAATGACTACAATTAAAGTTTATGCTAATAATGATTGGAATTTTTATGTTCACATCTATGGTCATGGATCAGATAATAATGTAGATAGATATCCTCAATCGGGACAACCTATAGATTGCATTGTTATGGAAGGAAATGGAAATTATGTTTTGCGTATTTGCGATTCTGCAACGTTCAAAAAAATAACGGTCGTTAATAGTTCTGATTATCCTAAAAGAGTGGTATATAATCAGCCTAATTCTCTAACTTATACTATTGAACCTTGGAAGTACGCAATATTTGTGACAGCTGATATTGCTAAGACTTCCCCACCATATTACGTTAATAACCTGTTTCTTGATAGATAATTGTAACAATGAAAATAGATTTTAGAAAAATTGAACTAGTGGATCTCGAAGGGAATAAGAGTACCATCGATGTATCTAAATCATTTGGAAATGCGATTTTTCAAAATACAGGTGATCTTGGAGAATTTAATCTTGCACAAGATATACACCGAGAAGGAGAAGTTGATATATCGCCTGAACAAGCGGAATCTCTAAAAAAGTATACACAGCTATTTACTCGTGTAATTGATCGAATGGCTGTCAACGAAGCACTTTCAAAAGTAAATCAATAACTTAAAAAAACAGATAAACCTATGATTCTACTAGTATTAATGTCATTCATCCTCATCGCTGGGTATGTCTTCGCGATGATAAAGAAGGGTAAAGAAATCCCTTATTCAATTAGTGATACCTACTACGCCCTGACGCATAAGTTTTGGTTTACTCTTTGCATGGTCGGTTCCGGCGAATTGCTTCTTCCGGCTGCATTGGAAGCCAGTTCCGAGAACAGCCAATTTCTTGTATTCCTTTCTGTTGTCGGAATGGGAGTGCTAGGTGTGTCTCCCAACTTTAAAACCGAGCAAAAAGTCCCTCATAGTATCGGTGCTGCCATGTCTTTAATCTTCTCACAAATATGGGTAGGTTGTAATGCCTGGTATTGGCTTTTCTTATGGGTGGGATTTATTGCATATCTGGCTATTGCGATAAGTGAGAACTGGACGGGTAACTTCATTGCGACTCTTGTCAAAAGGAAACCTATGTTCTGGATAGAGGTAATTTCGTTGTTAACCGTTTATCTGACTTGTCTAATATGAAAGAAGCGATAATCCATACCACTACTGGCAGTTTCGCCGCAATAGCCGGAGCGTTTGTTGCCGAATCATTGCAAAATATGATTCCATGGCTGATTGTTACGTGTGCGGTAATTCTCTGTGATCTCCTGTTCGGAGTAAGGAAAAGCATGCTAATGGGTGATAAAGTAAGATTCTCTCGCGCAATTCGTGCGACCATGGGGAAAATGGTTACTTACTTCGCATTCGTCTGTATGGTCTGTATGATTACCGTAGCGAGTCATAGCGAATATCCTATAGATGTGTATTCCTGCTTATTGGTGTGCTTCATAGAGGGATGCTCAATCGTTGGGAATATACTGAAGCCAAAGGGGATTAACATCAATATTATCGGGGCTTTGGGTGTATTTGGTAAGAAGGTATTTAAGGTTGATAAAGAGGATGTGAAGGAAATTATAGAAAAGGAGAATAAAGTATGAATTTATACACTATTATTTGCGTCTTTCCCTTTTTGCTTTTTATCATACTCTATGCATTTGCGGTAAACAAACCCAAGAAACGTAAAAGAAAAACAGGGAATAGTAGAATAAAATAGGAAATGAATATGATAAATAAAATCAGTGCATTAGCCGGAAAGCTTCTTTCCAAGATCGGAATAGACGGCATGGCTCACATTATAGTGTGCCAGAACTTGGTAATGTATCTATCAAAGTTTACGCCTTTATGGCCAGCAATCATTATAACCGTCGTGATCTTCATCTTGAAGGAGATATACGATAAGTATTGCAAGAAAACAGAGTTCTCAATTAAAGACATCATCTGTGATTGCGTGGGTCTGGCGTTGGGAGTATTAACATTGATATTATAGGAGGGAAGAAATATGAGTTTACCAAGAGGCTTAAGAAATAATAACCCGGGCAATATCCGGATCACAAAGGATAAATGGCAGGGATTGAGAGAAAAACAGGAAGATAAGTCATTCTTTCAGTTTAAGGAAATGAAATGGGGTTACCGTGCCCTTATTCGCACATTGCAGAATTACCGGAAAAGACACGGTTGCCATACAATTACAGACTTTATCCGGCGGTGGGCTCCGGAAAACGAAAACAATACTTCCGGATATATTAACCGTGTATGTAATGAAATGCAGGTCCCTAATAGCTACGTTCCCGATATAGAGGATAAAGCAACAATGTGTGCTTTCGCTTCTGCTATATCTCAGGTTGAGAATGGCGTTCCGGCTGTCATGGGCGACATAGAAGCCGGTTGGGATTTATTATAAATTTTAATCAATAGGAGGAACAATCATGGCATTAACAGATATAACCTTTGCTAAAGGCGAACGTAATTATATAAGTGATACTGTACAAGTAAATTCGGCAGAAATAGGATTGCAGATCACATTTGAAAAAGGAGGTAAGCTTTGGGTGTATATAAGCTATGACGGAGAAAACTTCTCTGTTGTAGAGAGCAGAAATTACGATAAGAAGTTCGCCCGTCCGATTGTCGGGATTATCCCCGGACAATACATCAAGATTGAATGTGAGACGCAGCCGGTCAAGGCCCAATATTTTGAATCAGAAGAGTAATGGGAGCGATAGGATTAAATCCGATTAGGCTTGATGCGATAGGGCTTGATCCTATCCGCATCAATGCGATTAAGTTGGGAGTTCCGGGAGCTTCTTCCGCTACCGACCGTCCCTACATATCTCCCGATGTATTGTCTTCCTTGGCAGGTGTATGGATAGCTGACGGCAAGAGCAACACTGATCCCGACCGCAATATCATCAAGAACAAACTTCCTGGCAGGGGAGGGGATTTTGAGATATTTAATGCTGCGTATGAGGGTATGTTAGGTTATAATGGTTATCCAGTAGTGTTCGGTGATAATAAGACTTGGGAACATCTTTCAGGTACAGCAAATTATACTTCTGATACTACTAGTACTACGATTCATATAACTCATGTCAGACTTGCAAATAGAGGTCTGTTATATAGTTATGTGAAAGAAAATGGAGTGCTAACTAATATAAAAGAAATACCCGCTTTTAGAGTTACTGTTAAAGGTCTTGAAGGAAATAGTAAATTTGTTTACAAATATTTAGCTACGAAAGATGCAACAAGGGAAACATCAATATTTTTAAGTAATGGTACTCATAAATTAGCTAAATCGTTTGTTCCAACAGACGCATTATTAGATTCAACTACTAATGTTTGGATAGGAATGTTTATTAGTCCTATATCAGAGGAAGTTACAGAATTCGATTGTGATATAACTATTGAAGTTCTTCCAGAATATGAAGGCGCCTTTGTTACTGACGGAGTAGACGACATGATTGTAAGTCAGAATCCTGTATCCGAGATGCTGGGCGGAAGCAAGGAGTTAACGGTTGTGTCCATGATTCACCAGATATCACCAGTCCCTGATAGCTATGGATTTACTAATTATATAAGAGAAGGTTCTATATGGAGTAGAACCAATGTTAAGACTTCCGGTAAAACAGGTATCTATGGATATAAGATATCTAAAGGTAATACAGAGGTGGGAGCAAGTAATCTAATCGACAATATACTTGGTGATAAGGCTGATTACGAAGCAATGGGTTATAATACAACTAATTATAGTGATATTAATTATAGTGTCACTGGTTATATCAAGGACGGTAGCCCTACGGAGGTTTCCTCTGTTGCCTGGTACTGGACTTTCATCGCCAAACGAGCATTGACCACTGACGAAATTAATCAAGTAATAGCCTACTACAACTTGGACAAGTATGTTAAACCTGATATTTACTACAATGTGAAGAAGCAAGGTCTTACTAATGATAATCATGCACAGTTTGGTGATAAGCTGATTGATTATAGTGGTAATAGCCGAGACTTGCAGTTGTTCAATATTGGTTGGAATCTGGGAAGTGGTATTGGTAAGTATGCGGAAGATTTTAGTACCATGAAAGATTACGGTACTAAGGGCATCGTTCGTACCTCTAGTAAGATATATCTTGATAAATCTTTTGATTATGATAAAGGGTTTTGGTTATGCTATACTAATTCTCCTTCCCCCGCGTATAAAGTTAGAGTATCCGGAATACCTGAAACTGGTATGCTTACATATACAGGTGACGTTTGGGTTAATCTAGTAAACGGAATAAATGAGTTACCTGCAAGAACTAATACAGAAGAAAATCACGGGTTTGTTGCTCAAACTCCCAATGTTGACTGGTCTAAATTAGTTATTGAGCAAATCCCCGACTTCGCAGGGGCTCTTTGCCTTGACGGAGTGAATGACTTCGGTCAGTTTGTAGGTGATTTGGGATTGAAGGATTACACTGTGGCTGCTGATAGAGCGTATCAGGATGAAAATGTAAATTGTGTCCCATTTATATCTTCTGTTGGAAGAACGGGAGGTGCTCCTTTCTTGTTGGAGTATGTACATCCTACTTTAAATGTTGTATATCCATACAGCTATGACGGTACAACTGGTACTGTATTATTAAATTCGTCAAGACAAATCTCATATCAGTCTACTTATGTATATAACAGGAACAGTATAGCTAGAGGTAACTCTGTTAAGACGGGTGACGGACTAACAATAGGCTCAAATGAGGGAGTCTCACAATATTCTAAATTATGCTTGTGGTCTTTCCTTCTATTCCCATACACCCTTTCTGAGTTTCTGTTGGAGCGCCAGATGAAGAAGCGTAAACTAGGCACTCTGTATCCGGGAATGGTGGAGTTTAGACCGATAGTGAAGAGCAACATCCCTTATTCGTCGATATCCTACTCGGTTAATCCGGGGGAATACGTTATTGAGGGTAGTACGGTCACTATCACCATAACATTGTCAAATTCCTCTGATAAGCTGGTCGATATATCATCTAACGCCATTAGCGACATATCCATATCTGGAGACAACGGTGTCTATGAAGTAACCGGAAAGATCACCAAGTCTCCACAGAAGATCAACATAGTTATCTCCAGCTACTTGACAATGTTAGACAACGAGACTTTAATAACCAATGAAACATTAATTAAAAACGAATAAGTTATGGAAAAGATCTTTGATATAGCAAAAGACTCCGAACAAAAGTGGGGAGTCATTGCGCAAGGGATAGATGGAAACTTCGAGGAAATAGAACAGCGAGTCGGTGAGTTAAATGGAGCGTTGAACGGCAAAGAGAAAACAAAACTCACATTTAATTTTACGGCTCAATATCAATTTTTGGAGATTGAAGGTACACTAAAAGCGGGTACTGAAATTCAAATATCAATACCACAAAAAACAGGTGGTTGTGCTCTTTATGATGCGACAAAAACCAAACAAATTGGTGTAAATTTTATAGATGGTGCAACATATACATTGGAAGAAGATGCCTATTATATTCGAAGAATCGGTGATTTTACAACTTGTATCGTAACATATGGAGAAGAAACGCAAGGCATATTGCAAAAGGTAAAGACAAACGAAACAAATATATCAACTTTGAAAGAAAAAGTTGGTACTTTGTCCGATGATGTGGAAAATATTACCGCAAACGATGTTCCGTGCTTAAAAGAATACGCTGAAATTGATTATGTTGGAAAATACAATATTGAAAATTGTATAATTCTTGCAGATGGTAGCGCGGTAAATGATACCGATAGAATTGCAACCGATTTTATCAATATCAAAAATGCAAAATGGGTAAAAACCAAATGTGTATATGGTAGCGGTGTTTATTGTGCATTTTATAGTGATGATAAACAAACTTGCATCAAGTCATATTCTTATGATAGCGGTGCAAATGGCCGCACACAATTGCCGATACCACAAAATGCAGTTTATTTTCGCGGGTGTACAAATAAAACCGAGCAAGAAAAGGTACTTGTTGTATATGATAGACTTGTTTCAAATGTGCAAGATGAATTGGATAAACTTGTCAAAAAAACATCTACAAATGTTAGTCCATTTGTTCCGCGAAATGGTCATGTTTTTGGTGGGTACAAGGAATTTGGAATGGCAAGCCCTAAGACTATTCTTAACGAGCACACGATGAATGCAAGCGCAAGGCAATTGTTGTTTAGTCATGATATTGAACTGGGAAGGTACAAATACGAAATGGTATTCAAATGCAATGACGCAAATTCGATAGTTGGAATTGGTGTGTATTTGTCAATGTTTGGTTCTACAACAGAGGTTCGTGCAAGCGGCAATACATTCACTTTGACCTACGGACAAGATGAATCGGGTGATACCACCTCAGCAATCCCGGCAACTGATGTATGGTCGGGAAATATGCCTTTTACTCTATCAGTTGGTAAGTATTACAAACTTTCAATCGAACGCATTGAAATGGGGGATGTTGCTGATTTTAGTGAAAGCGAAAAATACTATCCATACAATGCGTGCGTTTATGGCGGGCATAAGTACTTTTTCAAAAACGAGCATCAAGGAGCATGGAGTGACAGTGATGTTTATCAATTGTTTGATGATTTCTCGGAGGATGGTGGTATATTCAGTATAACCGATATTGAAAACGGTGTGACATTTGGGCGAAAATTATTACGTTCTCCATACCGGAATGATATTGGTGATTTGCGGACAATAGCACCAAGAAATATCACGATTTTAACGGGTGCACCTTATGTCTCATTGAAAAAGGGTAATATTGAAGTGATAAATATTTCGGTCTCATCTTCCTACAATCCAAAGGCAAAAATACTTATTACGGGGCATAGTTATGTTGGTGGAGATACGGTTGTAGGCGTATCGTTTAATGAAAAGGCGGGCCAGCAATGCAAATACGCATCTTTGATAGCGAATGCCATAGGTAAAAATGATGTTGTTGTAGTTGGTCAAGGTGGTGAAGGATTGCGCGACCGATATATACAACTTGCGAAAAAACATATAGAATGGTTTTGCCCCGATTATGTGGTTTTCGTTTTAGGTTTTAACGATATGCAGGAGAGAACGGCTGATGATTACATTGAAAGATTGACCGAACTTTGCGAATTTTGTGAAACCCACAAAATAAAACCGGTTGTTGAATGCGGTGCGATGTCTTATAAATATGACACCGATGCAAAAAAAGAATGGATTTCAAAAGTAAATTCATGGATTCGTGGTGGTAGCATAAGGTTTGTTGATTGGGCGGGTAATCTTACGCAAAATGATAAAATAACTGCTGATATTTGCAATAGTGGCAGCATCTATGAATCATTGCCATTCAATAGCGATGGCGTGCATCCATCGCTTGCAGGACATCAAAAAATCTTTGAATGTTATCAGCGAGAAATGGCAGAATTATTTAATGAATAACTCACGTAATTCCCTTGTGCATTAGGTATAATTATTCACATTTATAAAAAGCAATTATGAAATACACTGTATTCCCAACAATTGACTTGCAAGAGGTTCCTCAAGAGGAAATAGACAAGCGTAACCTTGTTCCTCGCAAGAGCGTAAATGAGAGTGAAACTTTGATGAAATGCCAGCACTATGCTGCGTTATTCCCTCATAAAATGATTAAGACTATTGCTGATGACGGAGCGGAAGAACTGTCTTTTCCTTATCCTACCTATGAGGGCGAGGATTTAAATGTATTGTTGTCTAGTCCGGCTTGGACAAGCAAGGAGATCCTATGAAGTTCCTCCCTTGGATATTAGTCTGCCTGCTTGTAGGTGTTCTCGTGTGGATGTGTTGTAATCCGCACGAGCCGTCACCGGTTTATATTAAGGGAGATACCGTACATATCCGGGACACAGTAAGAGACACAATCCCTAAGCCGGTAAAAGAAACTCTGAAACGTACCGATACGGTATATCTACCTATCTTGATAGATACAACGACTGACAGAACCGTAGAAGGCGATTCGATTCCGGTACTGATACCGATCACAAGCAAGGAGTATAAGACTGATGATTACCGGGCGGTAGTCAGTGGATATAATCCCAGCCTTGATTTTATGGAGGTGTATAGAGACAATAAGATCATCACTATTTCACCTTTACAGAAGAAGAAACGCTGGGGATTGGGCTTGCAGGCAGGATATGGTTATCCGGGTGGTTTGTACTTCGGTGCCGGAGTGAGTTATAACTTGTTTATGTGGTAAATTACCGGAACTACTATCTTCACAGACCGTTTCCGGTATGAAAAGTTTAAGTTTTACTTACATAACAATTTCCAATGGAAAAATGTTCATAAAGAAAGGAGGCTAAAATGATACATTAATTAATACTAAGCACTAAGTTTATCCGGTAAGTAGAAGGCCGGTTATCATAACAAATGTAACTCTTTTGGGGGCAGAGTAAAAAGAACCCCTAGCACAAAAGTTGACGCCAATCAAACTTTTAAACATACAAAAGCATGCATAGATAGTGCCAGGGGTATAATGTCCTTAACATTTCTATACATGCTTTTGTTCTTTCAATAACCGTAAGTTTGATTGGCAAAGGCAAAAGTACAACAAAAAAATTAATTACCATGTGTAAGTCAGAGATTTTTGCCGAAATATTGAACCTTGTAGGAAAAGAAACTGAAGTTTCCACAGAATTAATCCTTTCATCAAGTAAAGTGACTGAAGTTGTCGATGCCCGCTCCATTGTAGTGTTCTTCCTTACTGAATTCGGTCTGTACCCTGAACAGATCGCCACTTTGCTTCACAAAACATCAGCCAGTGTACGTTACCTGATATCTACTTTTGAGAGTCGAAAAACAACAAATAAAATGATTGCAATATATTTGCAAAATATTCGTAAATCGCTTGAAAATGAGCTCTGATTTACGCAGTTTCTATTATATACTTTTGTGATGCGGTTGATATTGACCGTGATAAAAAAGTATAAATCTCTATGGAAAGAACGTATGTTTTTAACCAAGACGGTGGAGCGGCTTCAGGCAACGGCCTGCTTGCTTCTATTCTTCCGTCTTTGCAAAACAGAGGAATTGATACCGGATACTTGATGGGGCTGCTTGGAGGCGGCAATGGTAACGGTGGGTTCTTTGGTAACAATGGTGGTTTTCAAGACATCATTGCGCTTATTGTGATTGCGGCTATTTTTGGAAATGGCAATTTCGGCTTTGGCGGAAATAACAATCAAGGAGCAAACGAAGGAAGAGAGATGATCATGCAGACACTTAACCGAAACGGTGTCGATATTGCATCACTGGCACAAGCCGTGAACACTTCTTCCGATCAAATCCTTGCCGGTATTAACTCTGTATCCCAGGCAATCTGTGGTCTTGGCAACCAAATGGGACAGAATACCAACAGTATCCTTACCGCAATTATGCAGGGTAACAACGCTCTGACATCTCAAATCTGTAGCTGTTGCTGCGATATGAAACAGCTTGTAACCACACAAGGATATGAGAGTCAGCTTGCAATGTGCAACCAGACCAATACATTGGTTAATACTGCAAACCAAAACGCATTGTCATTACGTGACGGTGCTACTGCCAACACGAATGCTATCCTTGCCAAACTTGATGCAATTCAGAATCAGGCATTACAGGATAAGATTGCATCTCTTACTGCGGAAAAGGCAACTCTTACGGCTGAAATCTCCCAACGTAATCAGAATGCTACAATCCTGAATGCGGTAGGTCAACAGATTGCTCCCCTTGCAGCAGGATTGCAAGCATTGCAAAGCGATGTTGATGGAATCAAATGCAAGTTACCTAACACAGTTCCAGTTCAATACCCTAACATTGTTGGTGTAAACATGGATACTTACCGTGCGGCTGCTTTCGGTGCTTATGTTGGTGACTCAGCATACGGACGTAGCGGATGCGGTTGTAATAACTACTGGGGTTGATTCTGGTAAGAAAGGAGGTAATTATGTGGCCTAACTTTTTTACAGGATTTCCGTTCTCGTTTCCGTCAATAGGAAGAGCGAATTTCAATACTCTTCCTACGGTGGCTGTAACTGTCGGTACTGAAAATGTGACTTTGGAGCTTCCTAACCATGCGTTCCGCAACAGGGACTATGTCGGAGGGTTCTATGTCAATCTTCGTCAGGCGATCCCTGCCGGTACGACTGCAACACTCCCGATACTGATAGGGACTAACGGGGACACAAGACCGTTGATGGCTTATAACAATGAGCCTGTAACTGTTGCAAACTTGGCTGGAACCGGCATCTATGAGATTCATTACAACAAGTACACCAACGAATTGTATCTTGTTAATGGCGGATACAGACCGACAACGGTTCCGGCTCCTACAGTAGAAACCGCTTCTTTACGGAGCAAGTAATAATTAACATGGAGTTTTGTGGTATTTTCCAAAATGGAAATAGCCACACTCCTTTAAAATTAAACAATCATGTTTCAGAACTTACGAGTAAACAGTACGTTATATCTTCTTCACAGAGGTGCAAATCCAAGTTTGGAATGTGGGCAGGTCGTTAATGTAAGCCCTATAAAAACTATATATAAGACTGTTCCCAACATGCCTTATCCACAGCCTGTCCAGGTTATTGATTTTGTCGTGAATATAAACGGACAGAATGTCAATTTGCAAGAGATACCGGCTAATGCCAATATTGCTGATGATGTTAAAACAGGAATGCTGATTACAGGGTCAAGAGACGAGATGAATACCGAGGTCCTTACTATGAAACAGAAGAGTGAGGATGTTCTAAAAAGCGTGGAATATCATCAGAACTTTCTTGGGGTATGTGACCAGATGCTTGCCATGCTTAACCCTGAATTTGCAGCCAAGCAACAGCAGGAGCAGGAAATATCCGCATTGAAAGGGCAAATGTCCAATATGGATAAGAACATGCAGGAGATGAGCAGAAATATGGCTGACCTCATTGTACAGAATCAGAAGTTAATGGAACAGCTCGGAGTAATTGAAACATCCAAAACAAAGAAATAATTATGGGAATGTGGACGATAAGAGAAGAACACGATGGATATGATCGTGATTTCGGAATGAGAGGAAGAAACGAGGTTGAAGAAGCCTATCGTGAAGGTTGCCGTCATGGTTATGAAAAGGCCATGAGTGAAATGCGTGGCGGTGGAATGGGATTCCGTGAGAATGGACGTTACGATAGTGACGGTATGAACGAACGTCGTATGCCAGGCTATTTCCCGGAATCCCCTATATACGGAGATATGGGAGAGCGCAGACGCAGACGCTCAAACGGTGAGTTCTATTAATCGTATGAGGGGAGAAATCCCCTCTTATCCTAAAAAGCAATTAATTATGGGACAAAGACTAGATACGTATGACAAGATGCCTCCGGCAATGAAAAATTATCTGTCGTTATACGGTTGGCACTTCTCTAAGAAGATGTGTGAATGGGCTGTTTCTAAAATGGAAGTTGAGAACAAGGCTACCAAGCAGAAGGAAAAACTCGTTTCGATCAAAAAGGAGGAAGTAGAAGAGCTTCTGAAAAAGTACGGAATTAAACTGGAGAAAGATGCTGGGTATGATTGCGTATATGTAGCTAATATGGCGAAAGCTGATTATTATAAGAGTTCCATTATAGATGAATCCCATTTGGCATTATTCTTGAAGGATTACATAGATGATCCTGACGGGTATGACGGTCTTCCTTTTACCCGTTTCTATGCGGATTGTATCGGAAGTGGCACACCTATAATGTGGGATGATATGCTCTGATTATGATAGTTCAAGATTTCTACATACCGAAATATGATTGGATAGTTAAGGTGTACTATGCCGTAACGACTTACTGGACCAGTGATATTCTATGCGCACTTCACCGTATCGGTTGTAGAGGAGAGGATTTCAAACAGGCATACAGAAACCTCTCTTCCGGGGTTCTCAATACCGGTCTTACTTATTCGAACTTTGAGGACCGTGAGACTGTGATGGTAATTGCTCTCACTTCTTCCCCGGGAGAGTTTCAAAACTCATGGGACCACGAAAAAGGGCACTTGTGCCGGCATATCTCACAGGTATTCAATATTGATCCTTACGGGGAGGAAGCCCAATATCTTTCCGGTGAGGTAGGTCAGAAGATGTTTCCAATAGCGAAGAACTTCTTGTGTGAACATTGCAGGAAGAACTTATGCCGAAGATATTAAGGGGCATTTTGTCAGAAATACAGGCGAAAATGAGAGAAAAAGACTACATAGATGATTTGATTTCACAAGCAGACGACCGATACCACTCGGATTTCTGCCGGCTTCTGCTAGTAATGCTATGGAACGCCTAGAAAAGTGGCTATACTGGCTTATTCCTCTTGCTATTATTGCAAGGGTTATATCTTTGTGTTTGTCCCTGGCTATGTAGTCGGGGATTCTTATATATATTTATAAAAGAATATAAGTATAAATAGAGTAAGAAAAAGAACTTTTTTATCTTTTTTCTGTTATAAATTGGAATATTGGTATTATATTTGCAACCAAAATTCGGTTTTGTATGAAATTTAAGTTTAAAATAACGAATGATACCACTATTGAGGATGCGGAAAAAGAACTAGAAAATCTTTATAGTGCGCCTGTGGTGGATCTGCCTTTTAATCATGTGGTTAAGATTGCGGAATTTCTTGGATCAAAATTACAAGATAGCCCACGTGGTTCTATGGAAAGATTTTATCACCCTTTAGCCCCAACACCTGGCAAATATTTTGGAGTACACGTTGTCCATAAAGGTGGCAATGAAGTCCTAATAAAGAGGACTAATTTTAAACAGTATCTTTATCCAGTGTTAATTGAAATAATAAGGATAAAGAAAAAGCAATAACTCACTAACCCAATACAATTATGTCACGAAAAGATTTACAGTACTACAAATCATTGGAGTACAATGTTATTATTAAAAAAGAAGAACTTGATGGCGAAAAGTGGTATGTTGCATACTGCAATGAGCTTGGTTTAAATGCTTGTCATGGGATAGGAGAAGATAAAGTATCTGCTTTAAATAGTTTTATTGAAGAAAAAGATGCTTTTATAGAAATGTTGTATGAAAAAGGAGAGCCTATCCCTGAAGTTGTAAATGAGGAGCAAAATTCAAGTGGTACATTTTCAGTTAGAACATCCTCATGGGTTCATTCTTCGTTGATACAACAAGCTAAAATGAATGGTGTTTCCCTCAATTCTTATGTTAATCAATTATTAGCATACGGAATTGGACAACATGATGTTTCATTGAAATGTGAAAGAAAAATAGATGAGATTGATGAAAAGATTACTGCCCAAAATGATATGATTTTAAGGAACCTTAATTCAATTAATTACAAAACAAATACCTTGTTTTGTAATGCTACTCAATCTCGTTTTTATGAACATACCGAATTTAAATCAGTTATATAAATATGAAAAATAAAATTACCCCAGAAGAATATTCTTCAATATTAACTTCCATAAAATTAGATAATATATTTCTTTCGGATGGAAATGTTAAGGTGTTTGAGTGTGTATCAGAAGGAGGCTCTATCAATTTAAATTTTAAAGATAAATACTCGTTTTCTGAATCTGAAAGTAATGCTTGTTTTATAGCTTCCTTTAAGCTTGAAGGTATAATTGGCGAGCAAGAAAATGCGGAGAAACTATTTACTATATCTGGAGAGTTTAAAGTCAGATATAGTAAATTAAAAGAGGTCACAATAACAAAAGATTTCTTTGATGTTTTTAAAGAGATAAGTTTATCAGTATTTATCTGGCCTTATTTTAGAGAGTATATTCAAAATATGATTGTCCGCACAGGACTCCCTTCTTTTACTCTCCCAGCCAAAATATATGGCGTACATGATCCTCAATAAAAGGAATCTCTTGTACTTTGAGGATTATATGTTTGGTGAATAGCTCCTTCCATTTATAACTGCCTCTTTAAAATGGAATCCTCCCGGTGTATTAGATATGCCGGGATTTTTTATACCTTTGCCGAAAACTAACATTATGGCAGAAGAAAAGAAATACGACCACGACTCGGTGAATGAGTTACTGACATGGGCTAAGGATGTTCTTGACAACAAGAAATATCCTTCCGGAGAGTTCCAATTGGATAAATGTGCGAAGATTCTTGACTGCGGTAAGTATCTGGATTCAATGATTTCGGTTATCTCTAGGAACTGGGAGAATCCTACGTTTCATCCGACGATTGATCAGTTGAGGTTGTTTAGAGAGAAAATAGAAAGGGGAGCTTAGTAACTCCCCTTCTTGTTGATTGGCGTCAACTTTCAATGTGCCGGAACCGGAGTCCCCTGACACAACTCTATTTTGATTTTTATAGTTATGGAGATATTATGCAGGGCTTTCGCCCTGCTGGTTAACTTAAATGATCTCGATTGTCTGCTCCGCGTAATTGATAGTCACTTCTAGTGTCTTCTCACTTTTATCCTTTGGATAAGAAACAGCTTTACATTCTGTTCCACTCATCACATATCCCCCATTTGATTTCCTTCCAAACTCACTAAGGTACTCATCAGCCATTTCTATGTATTCACCAAATGACAATAAGTCATTAATTCTTAAATCTTTTACTTTCATAATCTTTATTTTTTAGTTGTTATTACTTTATTTCTTTTTTGATGTTACAAAGATATAGTATTTACTTTAATAAACCATGAAATTAATAAAGAAAATACTTATATTTAACATCTATTATTAAAGTAAATACTATAATAGATAAACTATTCACTTATATTTGCGCTACGAATATTAAAGAATATACTTATGAGAATAAAAGAAGTAATAAAAGAAAAAGGTTATACTCAAAAAGAGCTTGCCGAAAAGTTGGGTATGAGCACTGTAGGGCTTGCTCAAATTGTAGCTGGAAAACCTTCATACACTACGTTAGAGAAGATTGCTGACGCTTTAGATGTAGAAATATGGGAGTTGTTAGTGTCAAAAGATGAAATTGTAGGTAAGAAAGACGGTGCATCTTTGACTTGTCCCCATTGCGGAAAGAGCATTAATATTAAAGTAGAATGAGTATGAAAAACGGAGAAATAGTAATATACAAATCGGAAGACGGCAACATTAAAGTAGATGTTTTGTTTGAAGGCGATACAGTGTGGCTGACACAATCGCAAATTAGTGATTTGTTTGGTAAATCTCGTTCTACCATTAGCGAACATATTAAAAACATTTTTGAAGAAGGAGAATTGCAAGAAGAAGTGGTTGTTCGGAAAATCCGAAATACCACTCAGCATGGAGCTATTGAAAATAAAATACAGACCCATGAAGTTAACTATTACAACTTGGATGTTATCATATCTGTCGGCTATCGTGTTAAATCCCATCAAGGTACACAGTTCCGTATTTGGGCAACGCAACGACTACGGGAATATATCATTAAAGGATTTACATTAAACGATGAGCGATTTACTTCCGGTTCTTCCATGAACTATTTTAAAGAGCTTTTAGATAGAATCAGACAGATAAGGCTATCGGAGCGGGTTTTCTATCAACAGGTGAAGGATATCTACGCTACAAGTATAGATTATGATCCGTCCGATGAGATGACATTGACATTTTATAAGGAAGTGCAAAATAAACTTCTTTGGGCTGTAAGTGGGAAAACAGCCGCAGAACTCATATATTATCGTTCTAATGCTACGCTACCTATGATGGGGCTTACTTCCACTTCAAAACCGGGAAAAGTAACGAAGGCTGATGCACTTATTGGCAAAAACTATTTGAATGAAGAAGAAATAGGCGTGTTGAAGTTGATAGTAGAACAATATCTAGCTTATGCGGAAACACAAGCTTTACAACACAAGCCAATGTATATGAAAGATTGGATAGATAAATTAAGAATGGTATTAACTATGAACGAAAAAACAATCTTAGAATGTGCAGGTACCATATCTCATGAACTGGCGGTTAAAAAAGTAGGTCAAGAGTATGCCCAATATAAGGAAGACCAAAAGAGATTAGAGCATTTGAATAGCATTAAAGAATTAGATGAGGATATAAAGAAAATCACTCATAAAAAGAAACCATCAAAGTAAAATAGTCATGAGTAAGCCACGTAATCCGATCGGGTTTATCAAGCCGGAGAAGAAATAAGAAAAGGCAGCCGAATGAGCTGCTTTTTTGTATTTTAGTCCCTGTTTTAGTACTTCTTTTTTATAACTCGTTGATTTTTAGCATTGTTGGTAGTGGGTACGAGAATCGAACTCGTATTACATGCGTGAGAGGCATGTGTCCTAACCGTTAGACGAACCCACCGGCATTTTATGGATTTAAAAAGAGCCAAGTCTTATAAACTTAGCTCTTTTTCTCTTGAGATTTGTTTGCGGAAGCTGGGGGATTCGAACCCCCGGTACCCTTGCGAGTACGTCAGTTTAGCAAACTGGTGGTTTCAGCCACTCACCCAAACTTCCTT
>ERZ780129.32-NODE-32-length-47381-cov-3.47102_pt1 | contig 47381 bp, 45 predicted proteins | sample MGYA00511368_ERZ780129 | MGnify/ENA primary metagenome ERZ780129 (study PRJEB29588, sample SAMEA2152467) | human gut metagenome | biome: human gut; feature: human-associated habitat; material: faeces | place: Denmark | collected 2008/2010 ...
TTTATTCCAGGTACCTCCCACACTACCCAACACAAAAATAAAACAAAATCATACTAACGCTAACTAAGGTACAATATCTACCTATCCCCTCTATAACTAATATACCATCTATTAATATAATAATACCTAATACATATATCAAGGTACCTCGCCGGGGGTTTTGGGGATTTAGGCAAACAAGGCAAGTGATAACCCCTCTACTATACAAAGCCACTCAACTCACTATATAGCCACTATACCATATAGCTCTACTACACACTTTAAAGGCAAACTCAAAAAGGCCTAAAAAGGCAAATAAATCCGACCATTAATGGCCCCTAAATCCGATTGCCTTGAGTACCCTTTATATGTATATATTATATAGATTGCATTCAAGGTAATTCGAAGGTAGGGGATTATATAATACAGGTATGTTATGTAGCTTCTATGTATGTAGGTAGTATAGCTTTAGTACACCGTCGATTAATGGCCATCACTAATTAGCCTTGATTGCCTTCACCAAGTTATTATATTAGGTATTATATAATAAGTATTGGGTTGGGGATTAGGTAAATAGGATATTAGGTTTTAGGGCTAAATGGTTTATAGGATTTAAGGCTTTCATGGGGCATATTTAGGTAATATTCCTAGTAAGTATGTAATTTATTTGCTTAGTATTTATATTAGCATTAACTTTTGTATTCTAGGACAATTTTGTGATTTAGGGGTACCTAGATTGCCTAGAGCCATTAGGTATTATATAATATTAGGTATAGGTAGGGAAGGTAAATGGCAATCTCCATTCATGGCCTCGGAGATTTAGGCAAATATAATTCAAGGCCCTCAATAACCTACGAAGGCAATTAGGGTTATTGCATAATTAAAATATAATATCTATATTTGCATCAGATAAATAAAGTATTAATAATTAAAAACCCATTACCTATGAACACAGAAGAATTATCAAACCGATTAACACAAATCGTACAAGGCATTACTAATACTCACCCTATTAGGATTAAGGCTACTATCGAAGTTTTCCTTGAAGAATTTGACCCAAGCCAGAATTATCTCCTTTCTATTTCAGATATAGAAGGCTATGAGACCCCATTTATCGAATTTGAGATTTGGGACAGAAATGATGGTCCTATACCAGGTATCAAACTTTTCAAGGATCTCAATATATTCCTTGAACGAGAATATTGCGAATACTAATCTTATAATACTTATTACAATGGAAACTAATTTCGAATACCTAATTCAAATCCTCAGGGATCCCTCATTAGACACTTGGACTCTAGAGGAACAACAGGAAATCAATAACTTAGATTTATCCCAGGGCTTACATCATTTCTTATATGATGCCTATACTGGTATAATAACCTACCAACCCAATAAGCTAAAATGGGTTTCATCGGATATTATATACCAATCAGACCATATAATAATCCTAGACTCAGACAGTACTATTTGCCTAGACTAATTTACCTAACCCAGAGCCTAACTAAGGTACCTGGGTTTTTACTTACGCTAACTTAGTAAGCCCTTATAGGCTAATCTATGAAACCCATTTCCCATAGGCTTACCATAGTCTATATATGGCCTTATTGAAATAGGACCAAGGGGTTTTATAGAGGGATATATCTTAAGGGCCTTAATTCTTTATCACCTTAGTCCATTAATAGCCTTATCAATATACAGGTATATAACACACTTCCTAGAGGACAGGCATAGGCCATATAGGAATATCCTTATACATATCATATATGCCCACTACAAGGCGTGCGAAGATTTCCCTTGTGAACCTCCAAAATTAAGTGCAAATATTAAGTCCTTTTAGGGTGCACAATATTTTCTATTTTATGAATTTTTCACAAAAATAATTTTGAAAATAAAATTATTCATTTTCTCAAAAATTTTTCTTGAAAATGTTTGTAGATTAAAATAAAGTTCGTATCTTTGCAATGTGAGAAAAACAAAGCGATATTTGAATGAATTTTTAATTAAAACTTTTTAAGAAAATATTTTTCTAAAAATTTTGTAGATTAAAAAAATAGTTCTTATATTTGCAATACAGAAATGAAACAAACCTTATGAGATAGTTTAATAAGTCTTGAATATCTATCAAAAAGGTTATAAAATAATAATAATAAAATATTCAAGCGTTTTTATTATGACAACAAAAGTAAATAAAGTGAGTGCAGAAAAAGCAAGTGCAAACAGCAAAGCAAATAGTTTAATTGCTTTAGACGTATTGAAAAGCGTAAAAGAAAAAAACGCGGGTCTTTTCAAAACTTCTTTAGGGACAAAAACAGAAATTTACAAAAAAGAACTTTTTGAGTGTGCAAACGAAAAGCAAATCAAATCGTTACGCAAAAAGTTCAGAAATGTAACTTTCAATTTTCTTTCTTCAATTGCAACGAATGCAGATAAAAAACTAATTGAGGGCTTTATAGACTTTTATAAACAAGTCTATGTAATAAACGATTTTTCTTTTTCTTCAATTGCAAGCGAAAACACTAAAGAAGAAAAGAAAGCGATATTAATAAAAGGTCTCGAAATCGTGAAAAAATCAATGAAGTAAAGAAAATCAGATAGGGAGTAAAATTTTACTCCCTATCATAAAAATAAAATTATTATGTTATTAATTTTGTTTGTTATCTTATTAGCTGTTTTTGTTAGTGCTTTATATGTAGTTTATATTCTTTTAAAGTCAAATCATAGAATAATATCTACTATTATTGACGTGCAAACTTTTCAATTAATTAATGTAGAGCAATTTCTATTGATTGAACAAATAAGCATGAACTATTTAAATGAAGTTGAATATACAATTTATAAAAAATTTTCTTTTAAAACTTTTTTACTATACTTATGTTATTGTTTAAATGAACAATTTAAAGAAAATTTAAATAATCATTTAATAGATAATTAGAGAACAAAGGGACAAATAAAAATCTTTGTCCCTTACTTTTTATTTTTAAATGTTAAATTTAACGGAACCGTAGTCCGTTTTTAGTACCACAACTTTCGAAGCCCTCACATTAAGGGGTACCTTGAAGACAAATACACATTTTTAGTACCAGGAAATTTTGACACCTCGTATTAGAGGCATGCCAAGATATCCCACACCACACACATACTCACAAAGAAGCCAGAGACCTAATCCCTGGCAACCTATTCTACAGAATACTCTTAATTAAATCCTTAGTCCTATCCTTCCCAAGAACTCCTCGAACTTTACCACCTTTCTTCTCATAGAAGAAAACATACCATATCTGAAGGTCCCTTAACCACCATCTCTTAACTTCACCATAGCCATCAAAATACCTTTCAATACAATTCATATCCAATTGGGTAATCCATATCTGATACCAAATACGATTACCCTCTCTGCATTTAAGAATCCTCTTATCCCTATTATCACATACCACTGTTATCTTTACCATATTCTATGAATTTAAATTATATAATATCATAGCATCCTTCCTTATCCCTCTGGTAGATTACAATATCAAAGTTCTTTCTATAAACCAAAAACTTTATAAAATATGGAAGAAAAAACATTATTCAAACTAGCACGTGCAATTACCGATACAGGTACAGATACTGTATCTTCAGAGGGTGGTACTGTAACCTACCGTATCACTTCCCTCAAAAGGAAACTGGTAAATGGCAAAGTAGTTTCAACCACTACACGCTCTTGTACTTTGGGCTCAGCCTCCGTAAGTTGGGCTACTTGGGGAGGAGTTACCGTTGGAGATGGTTACTTAGATGTAAAAATTAACTATTCAGAAAATACTGGGTCCTCAAGGTCTACTACTCTGACATTTACCCAAAATGAGTCTAATAACAAAATCAATCTCACGGTAACTCAGGGATCCGGTGTAACCTATAGTGGATACATAAAAACGGTTTCAAACACATTGCCTTTAGGTGGTAATAAATATGATACTGCTCAAATCCTTGTAATGGCCTATTTAAATGGTAGTGATGGGTCTAAAAAGCCAGAAACTCCCCATGTGGGTAGTGCTCCCGATTGGTGCTCAGTATCCGTTGCCCAAGTGGATACTCCTGAGAACCATCACAGGTTATCCCTGACTGCTTTATCGAGTAATCAAACTGGAGCTAACCGTTCAGGGCATATCTTCTTAACCTGTGGGGATGCTAACCTTAGTATACCAGTTACTCAGTTACCGTCTAAAATTACAGCTAACATCACAATAAGCGTAAGTAAAAGCCCAACCTCTAACACAACTGCCAGTTGTGATATAAGGTCAGATAAACTAGTAGCTAGCAATATAACCTTTAGATTACAGATTCAATATGGTGTATCATCTGGTGATGTAAAAGAGTATATTTATACTTTAGTCAAAGATAGTGCAATTTCAAGAAATAACTTTGCCATTCAAAATGGAGCTAATCCTCAAGTAGTAGATTATGGTTATTCTCCTCAAGAAGACTCTAAGTACATATATAGTGTCAATCAGATAATTAATTCAGTAGGCTAATTAGTAACCCACATACCCAAAATATAAGAGCCAGTGTATATGCAACAGAATATCTATGCCATGGATACCAGCAGGTAATATAAGAATCTACTTTTAGTATTTCTGGATGTTCTTCTTCGTATTTTTTATCTTCTTCTCTAGAATCATACTTATATAATATGAAGAAAGGTAAGAATACGAAGAAGATTATTAAAGTAACTGGGAATAAGAGTAGGAGAATTATCTCCCACCCTTGCATTGATGTCCCAGCATAATCACCGTGTCTATCAAAAAAGAATCTCATAGCAACTTATGTTTTAGGTACTTGGTTAATAGGTAAATCGGAAATAGAGGTAATACTATCCATACCGATATAAATAATATCAGGGAATGAATCCTATGAGTGTACGGTAAATAATCTAAGCAAACCTTTACAAAGAATACCGTGAATGGCAAACATACCAAGTAAATTATAGCTAATACCGTAATCATTGTTCTCTGAAGTATTTGTTAATAATCTTGGTAAGTTTCTTATCAAATTCAATCATCATATTTAAAGCATCCGTATCTTTCATATTATTTATTTCCTTGTCAAGGAATTCTATATTTCTCTTAATCGAGAAATAAGCCTTGTATGCAAGGAATATTCTTTCATTCTCTTCCGTAATAGGAAGAACTTCCCCCTTTTGCCCATCCAATCTTGGATATGTATTATCTGGACCGAGAGTTCTTGCAACTTTTACCCGGTTACTAAGCATTGCAAATCCACCTTTCTTATCAATAGATTCTACTGTTACTTTCTCTGTGATGGGTCTTCCTGATAATACGAAGATAACTTCATCACCTTCTTTGAGCTTTTTGATTTCTTTCTTTTCTTTTTTCATATCTATTTTATTTAGAAATTTTCTTTATGCAAATATACGAAATTATTCTTTGTTTATTGCATTATCTATTTTATTTTTAATAAATTCATAGGCATTACCCCGGTAATCCTCTAGCATTTTGTATTCCTGTGGAGATAGAAATATTCCGTTTACTTTAAAAGCATCTCTTAGATGCTCTGGTATAGTGCCCTGGTGAGCGATGTTATTATAACGGATAATGAAAAGTTTCTCTTTATCTTCATCTATAACACCAAGTGTGTTGACTGGTTGGAGTTTAGTTTGGTAAATTCCCCCAAAAGCAGAAGGTACCATTAAAATACTTCCCGGTATTCTAGTTATCCAATGGGAATAATCGGGAGTAATTACCGCAATTTTACCCTCTTTCTCAAGCTCTTTATCATAAGCTAATCGATTAGACCAAAAAGCACATTTAAAACAAACTTGTTTTCTTGCCATAAGTTGGGGAATCTCTCTAGTTTCATCGAATTCCTCTAAATTAATTGGTTTGCCACATATCTGGCATTCATTTTTCTTGCCCATATTGCATTATTTTATAAGTTATATATGATAATAGAACCTCTAAACATATTGAAAATGGGTTATAAGCAATACTTTTGTTACTAAAATTGAACCATTAAAACTGATAAGTTATGGATAAACTAACAAATGAAATGATTAAAGACCTTGCTATTCGCTTAGGTCTAGAACCTGCTCTATTGAAAGCTGTTCAATTGGTAGAAGCAGCAGGTAGAGATGGGTTTTTAGCTGATGGTAGGCCTCAAATTCTCTTTGAGGGTCACATTATGTACAAAGAAGTACATAAGAAATTCCCTGACAGAGATTTAGCTTACCTTTGTAAGAGATATTCTACGATTTTCTTCCCTAAATGGGATAAATCGAAGTACTTGGGAGGTGTACACGAGTACAAAAGACTCGAATTAGCCAAAGAAATTGACGAAGAATGTGCATTGAAGTCTGCAAGTTGGGGTATGTTCCAGATTTGTGGGTTCAATCACAACCTCTGTGAATGTAAAGATGTCTTCGAATTCGTTCATAAGATGTCAGAATCTCATGCAAATCAACTAGAACTCATGTATTATTTCATGAAAAACTCTGGTTGTTTGAGTAATCTCAAAGAAAAGGACTGGGCTGGCTTTGCCAAGAAGTATAATGGTCCCGGGTATGCCCAGAATGCCTACGACCAAAAACTAAGAAATGCTTACGAAAACTTCAAAGATAAATTATGAAAAGATGTCATTTTAACAGCTGGGTAGCAAAAGTATTTCTTTTCCCCAGTTACAAAGCAATTACTCTGGTGTATAACTCATTCTTCAAACACAAAGTAGAAGAGTGTAAACCCGATGATATCAATCATGAACGTATTCATCAGGTACAACAGATTGAATGTAGTATAGTGGGTTTGGTACTTGGTATCATACTTTGGTTATCCTTTGATATATCCTTCTGGTGGGTAGTGGCTCTGACTTTTGGATTCTTCTACCTTTGGTATGTTATTGAATACCTAATTATCATGTGCTTTGCCAAGTGGAATAAACAGAACGAAAGATATCATGATGTAAGTTTCGAAGAAGAAGCCCACAATAATGATAAGAATCTGAGTTATTTAGAAGACCGTAAGCCATTTGCTTGGATTAAGTACATTAAATTGAGAAGCTACAAGAAATGAAGAAACTAAGGGTATTGGGAGTGTGCGCTGGACAGGGTGCACTCCTGTTCCCTTTTAAGAAGAATTTGTTAGGGAACATAGAGATAAGGGGAGTATTCCACACTCCAGGCGAAGAACAATGGAAATTAAACTTTGGAGATATACCGTTCTATAAGGGCTTTTGTTTACAAGAATTCGATGAGAAAGTAGACATAATTATATCAAGCCCCGATTGTGGAGCAGCCTCAGTAATGAGGTTATCTAAAGTAAAAGAATTAGGCAATCCAAAAGATAACCGTAGTCTTAATCTAGTAATTGCATCAATACTCGAGTATAAACCTAAGATATTTCTTATAGAAAATCTACCAAGACTGCTAACACTGCTTCCCAAGGATTTCTTTGAGGAAACATTCAAAGACTATAAATTAGTTTTTCACGAAAGGTCAGTTTTAGATTACGGAAACTCCCAGGAGTCAAGGAAGCGATTACTCATCATTGGAGTACATAAAAAGACTGGTAAGAAATACTTGAATGCTTTTGATGAAGTATTTCAAGTAAAAACTCCAACAACTACTAGAAATTTACTTAAACCACTCACATTCTCTCAGGAAAATAATACTAACCAGATTCCATTCATGAGTAAAACTCTGGCAATGTATGATTATCGAAAGCTTCCTGAGAAGAAGAATCTTACTGTAGCAAAGATACATAGACTCTGGGTTAGAGATTTCAAGGATGAAAAGAAGTGGCCTATCAAAACTGCAAAGATGAGTACTCTTCCAGGAGTATATCGATTAGAGTATGATAAACCACCTTTAACTCTAAGACCTGCAGATAGGCAATTCAGACCCGATGGTTATCCTCTGGGAATAGAGGATTTCAAGGCAATTATGGGATTCCCCGATAAATTCAAAATTTACCTTCACAAAAATGGTGATACCTCCGAGGGTGATTTTAAGGATTACCATTATTGGCTTAACAAGGCAAGGTACACAATTGCCAAAGGTTCGGTTTATGAGGTAGGGATTTGGTTCAAAAAATGCCTCAAGAAAATTGACTCATCAAAACTGAGCTAAATTGAGCTGTTTGAAAACCCTTTTTTCTTTTTATTAAGTTTTTCTTTTTTAGGAAAGTGCTTTCTGGTAAAGAAAGCTATAATCCTATAAATCAACTCTGAAGGTAAGAAAGGGATTGTTAAGGGAAAACAAGGAAACGAGTGAGTACCAGAGTTTCACTAAAAGCGAAATTACCATGAAGAATTTAAAGAGGGCCTTGTTCATTGTACTTCTAGGATTTACTATTTACCTTTGCTTCAGGAATTACAAACTTTCTCGAGAGGTTGATTCCCTGGAACAAGCGGTCAATGAAATCCCAGATACAGTATACACAAAGAAACCCTTCAAACCAGAGAAGAAGTACTCTGAAAAAATTGAACCAGGTAAAATCTTAGTTCATGATAATAAGCAGCCAACTCTCTTTCCTGATTCCATACTAAGGCAGCCAGTTATCAGTAACCAAGATTCCCTGGTTCAAATCGTTTTGAAGAAAGATAAGTTGAACTTAAGTCTGTTCAATAAGGAGACTAACACTTACTCAACTAGACTTTTCAAAATAGATTTAGATAAGTACAACTACAACTGGTATGAAGGTCAATTAACTCGAAAGAAAGTTGCAAGGTTATCACTTAGCCCATACCTTTATGGCAAATACAGACCTTTCAATAATCTATTCGATATGGGAGCTGGTCTTTCAATCAAGACTAAGAGATTTAATTACAAATTCGGAGTCAATACCTTTTACTATCCGAAGATAAAATCTGGGATAGGTACTGACATCGAATTTCAAGTAACGTATAACTTTTAAGTAATGGCAAAGACTATCTCAGAAACTAGAACTACATTAACTCGGGAGGAGCTATCAAACCTATCCCGAGTTTCTAGTGATGTTTTCTTTTTTAGCCTTTTTTGCTATGTGATACATCCAGTAAGAGGAAAGGTAAGATTTGATTTATACCCATTTCAGAAATCAGTTCTCTACAATTTCATTGCCCAACGATTCAATATCATTCTCAAGTTCCGTCAGGCGGGAATTACAGAACTTATTTCAATGTACTGTCTTTGGTTGGCGATGTACCATCCCAACAAAAAGATAAACATTATCTCTATCAAAGACACAACTGCTAAGAAGGTGCTTAAGAAGATTAAGTTCATGTACAAGAATCTTCCATGGTACCTTCAAACTCCCATAATCAATGGTAGAGCTGGAGAATACGGTTCTGCTTCCATGATAGAATTTGATAATGGGTCATTTATTGAATCAATTCCGACATCATCCGAAGCCGGTCGTTCGGAATCCCTTTCTCTTCTGGTAATTGACGAGGCAGCAGTAGTAAGATGGGCTGCTCAAATTTGGGCTGCTGCATTCCCTACTCTTTCCACTGGTGGAGCTGCCATCGTCAATTCTACTCCCTATGGAGTTGGTAATTTCTATCACTCAACTTGGGTAGATGCCATTGCAGGAGGTAATCCTTTTAACCCAATTCGATTATACTGGCAAATGCACCCAGAACGAGATATCAATTGGTATAACCAAATGTCTTCTGCTTTGGGAGCAAAACGAACTGCACAAGAAATTGATGGTGACTTCTTATCATCTGGTAATACAGTCTTCGACTTAGCCGATATTAAAGCTATCGAAGACTGCCTTAGTGATTACCCAGTTATTAAGAAGAGATTTAATGGTCAATACCGACAATTCTGTGAACCCGAATCAGATAAAGAATATTTCATTGGTGCAGACGTTTCAACTGGTAGAGCTTCTGACTACTCTTCATTTACTTGTATGGATAAGCTAGGAGAAGAACAAGTAGTATATAAGGGAAGAATGGCAGTGGGAGCTTATGCTAAGTTACTTGGTGATACTGGGAAGTTGTTTAACTGGGCAGTAATAGCTCCAGAATCCAATGACGTTGGTTTATCAGTAACTTCTAAGCTTCAAGACGAAGGCTACCCTAACCTTTACTACTACCAGAAGATGCTAAAGAAAAAGGGTAAAAGTAGACCTGAAATGGATAAATCCCCTGGTTGGTTAACCACCCAAAAGAATCGTTCAGTGATAATAGAAAACTTAGAAGAAGATATTCGATTAGATCACGTAACCATTAAGGACCCATTCTTTGTACAAGAAGCTTATACCTTCATATACGATGGTTTGGGCAGACCTGTTGCAATGGGTAAACATAGGGCTAATAATTCAGCGGTAGATGTAGACCTTGAAGGAGATGTATATGCAGATGATGATATCTTCGGAAAAGCAATATGTAATCACATAAGGAAAGGAAAAACTAACGTAATCGTACAACCAAGATGAAAAAGTACTTCAATTTTAGTTGGGGTTGGGGACGTAAGAAGGACCCTCCCAAGAATGGTACATCCTCTAATAAAGAGGAGAAGCCTGCCACATCAATTTCACCTGGTAGGGTTTCAGTTGACGATGATAGCGATAACTTAATTACATCATTACAAGGGTTGACTAAATTAGTTGAACCCTCTTTTCGTGTTGATGTGATACCTTTAATTCGGGATTTATATAAGGTAAATCCTGATATGGGCATCGCATTGCAAGATATGTTTAAGTTAGCTAACACCAGTCATACAGTAACTTTCCCTAATAATACCGATGAAGAGGCTTCAAAGATGAGAGAACATCTTAAGAAAGCCACCAAGGGATGGACCAGATATACTGCTGGTATAGATGGTTTAGTTAACAAAATGATTGTTCAACTTCTTGTAAGTGGGGCAATATCCGTAGAAGGAGTACCAAATGATAAGCTTGATGGTTTGGCTACTGTATTATTCCTTAAGCCAGAACACATCAAGTTTAAACGTGAATTAAATGGGGTGTATTCTCCTTACCAAAAGAATATGAATTTCTTTGTTAAGCAACAAGATTACATTAAGCTTAACCCAGAAACCTATTTCTATGTTGGTATGTTCAATGATACGGATGAACCTTATGGAGTTCCTCCATTTATGCCTGCATTGGATTCTCTCAAGGGTCAGAATGATATGAAGGTTAACTTCAAACATATCATGGAGATTTGTGGTATGGTTGGTTTCTTAGAAGCTAAGATGCAGAAATCTCCACAAAGACCAAATGAGAGTATAAAAGCTTATGAATCCCGATTATACCATGAACTTAATATCCTTAAACGTAATGTTAAAGAGGGTATGAAGGATGGAGTAGTTGCTGGTTACATAGATGACCATGAATTCAAACTAAATTCTACTACTAAGGAGCTCGGTAATATCGAGAAGCCTTGGAATATGAATCAACAATCTGTAGCAAATGGGTTGGGAGTTAATGGCTCTATCATTGGGGTATCATCTACTACTGGTGAAGGTGCAACTGGTATAATGCTGTCTAAGATGATTAGCCAGTTAAAAAATATCCAAATGCTTGTAGCTTATGTATTGGACCGACTTTATTCTCTAGAACTGCGTCTGGCAGGCTTTAATAATAAGGGGATGAAGATTGATTGGGGAACTTCTACAGTTTCTGATGAAGTTAAAATCCAACAAGGTCTTCAGTATAAGATACAGAACCTTGACTTATTGTATAAGGCAGGTATCATTAGCCAAGAGCAATATGCTTGGGCAATGGGTTATGATTCACCAGATGAAAAGGAACCAAGAGTTTCACTTGAGGACCAATTTGCTAAGGGAGGTAATACAGACCCCCAAGAAGGAACTAAGAAGAAACAGAGGCAAGATGATAAAAACCAATCTGCTCGTAGGTCAAGAGATAAGAATAACCCGGCTCCTTCTCGAGGAGACCAAAATACTAAAGCAAGATGAGTAAATTCACAAAGAAAAACAAAGAGCATCTTGATTCTATGGTGATAGGTCAAGGCCATACCATTATGGCTGGGTATATCCCAGAAGCAGTGGGAGCCCAGACTTTCTCCGAGAATTATTACAAATGGAAGAATCCTACACCGGACACCATTGCTCAATTTGGATTTTGGGGAGGGGATATAGATTATAATACCTATTACCCTAACCTGGATAAATCGGAATTAACTCCAAAGGATGAAGAGTTTATCGAACCTATGTTCCGATTACTTTCGGAAACAATCGTATCGAAAAATTGGAATCCTACAGACTTCGGTCAAAATGGAGTACTAAAGGCTTCTATGAAGATGTTGCTTGGTCAAACAGTAAACTGTGACCATGAAACCAACATCGGTAATGCTATTGGTGCTGTATCACAAATAATGTGGCAGGAATCCTATAAAGACGGTAGCTTTACTATACCCGCTGGTATCAACGGTATTCTGAAAATCGATGGTAAGGCAAACCCAAGAATTGCTAGAGGCATCCTTATGGAACCTCCTTCAATTCATAGTAATTCAGTTACTGTACAATTTAAGTGGGATAAATCCCATCCCCAAATGGAAGATAACGAATTTTATCAGAAACTGGGTACTTATGACTCTAAGGGAGTTATGGTACGTAGAATTGTTACTGAAATTGTTCGTTACCTTGAGACCTCACTAGTTTCACATGGTGCTGATTCATTTGCCCAGAAAATTGGTTCGGATGGTAAAATCATTAACCCAACCTTTGCCAAAAGAACTTGGGCATCTTATGAAGAATACAGAGATGATAAATCGAAGCAATACTTCTTTACTGATTATAAATCAGATTTAACATCATATCAAGAAAAGAACGATACTCAGGGTTCTTTTAATGATAATGATGCCAATGATAATCATTCAAATAAAGATAACATGAACGAATTACAAAAATTTCTTGAAAGCCTTTTTGGGGATAACATGCTTACCCTGGAAGAAGGTAAAGAGATGAATCAGGAAAATGTAATTGCCTGCATTCAGACTTTGGTATCATCCAGAAACGAATTGCAAACTTCGGTAGATAATCTTACTACAGAGAAAACTTCTCTTACGGAACAGATTACCAACTTGAATGCCGAAGTAGCTAACTTGAAGGAAATGGCAACCGTAGGAAAGAATCACATTGCTTCTCTACGTGAAAATGCCGTAGAAACCTACAAGAAGTTAATGGGTGATAAGGTAGATGAGACAATCGTTACGATGCTCAATGCCGAGACTACTGGTATTACTACTCTTATTTCCTTGACCAAGGATTACCAAGCTCGCTTGGAAGAGAAGTTCCCTCTCACTTGCTCAAAATGTGGTTCTAAGGACGTCAACCGTGCTTCCTCAATTGCTGAGGATGATACCGAGGGTAAAACTGGAACCCAGGGTACTGATACCCAATGGAATTCAGAATCTCCGAGTACTAAGAATGTAATCGATAACTTGTATCGAAACAAAATCAAATAACTAATATAAATAATCCGCGTTATGGAAAAAACTAAAATCGTAAACGACCCTCAGCAACTTACTCTCTTTGGGGAAAGAACCCCGAGAGCGGTGATTTACAAAAGTGAGTCACACAAATTGCACCAGGCTTTCAATGTTAAAGCTGGAGAGAAAATCGTACAGGGTATGCCAGTGGCTTTGAATGAAGGAGGTTTGATTTACCCTTGCACTGATACAGCTACTCAAGTTTATTTGGGTGTAGCAGTAACGGATAACGTTAACCCTGCTTATCAACCTCAAAGAAATTTCCCGGTAGAGGTAACAGTAGCTATGGAAGGTTACATGATTTGTAACTGGGTATCAAACGGAAATATCGAAGCTGGCTATGTAACTCCCGATGGAGAATTGCTTAACGATAGATTCGTAAAAGCTAACCAAGCAACTTCAACCCCGTTCATTGCCCTTAATCCAGCAGAAGAGGCAAATGAGGTAATTCAAGTACTCATCAAATAAGAGAAAAGAAGTTATGGAAAATAAAATAGATATTACAAAGTTGAAGGCTCAGGATTTTATGAATGAGCTGCCGGAAATGGTAAGAAGCTTGGAAGCTGTTCGTTCCGGTTCACAGGACAAGAAGCCTGTAGAGGTAACTTTTGGAGAATTGGTTACCGGTAAATGGGGTATTTCAGAAGATGAACTTTTTGAAAAGATGGGCATCAATCCAAAAGTGGACACGATGCAGAACATCTTTACAATGCCTCAACAGAATGTTCGTTGGATTGTTCCGGAAATCATCCGTGCTGCTATCACATTGGGTATGCGCCAGGCTCCGTTCTATCCGAACATCATTGCATCTGATCAACCCATCAATGGTTTACAAGCAATCATGCCGATGGTTAACATGTCGGATGCTGCCCCTGCAAAGGTTAATGAGGCAGAAACTATCCCATTGGGTGATGTTAGCTTCGGACAGAAATCAGTTAGCCTCTTCAAAATCGGAAAAGGTTTCAAACTTACTGATGAAGTTCGTAACTATGTTTCGCTCGATGTCTTGGGAATCTACCTTCGTGATTTTGGTGTTCAGTTGGGTTATGCTCTGGATACTCTGGCTATGGACGTTGCTATCAATGGTAACAACCCTGATGGCTCTGAGTCTGCCCCGGTAATCGGTGTATACGAAACAACTAATGGTATCACTTACAAAGACCTTCTGCATATTTGGGTACGTGCTGCTCGTATGGGACGTAACTTCCAAACTATGATTGGTGGTGAAGACCAGGCAATCGAAATGCTGAACTTGCCGGAATTTAAGGATCGTCACTCTGGTACTACAGAAGCTACCCTGAATGTTAAGTCTCCTGTTCCCAAGAATGCTGACTTCTACATTCACCCGGGTACACCCGACCAACAGTTGCTGTTGATTGATACATCTGCTGCCTTGATTAAGCTTACTGCTCGTCAGTTGATGCTTGAATCTGAAAGAATCGTTTCTAACCAGACTCAGGCAATCTATGCAAGCTTGACTACTGGCTTCTCTAAGATGTACCAGGATGCAACTCTGTTGCTGGCTGCTGACAAGAAGTTCTCAGAATTCGGTTTCCCCGAGTTCATGAACGTAGACCCATATTTGATGGTTAACCTAGAATAATAAGGGACGTCCGGTTTCATCTATATAAATTCCCTGAGAGGGTAGGTAACTAAAAAGACCTATCCTCTCTTTAATCATTTTTAAATCTTAGGAAATATGGCTAAAGATAAATATACAGTAACTGTGGGACCAAGAGCTTACAGTTTTCATGACCAATCAACTGGTATTACCGTTTGTAGAGGAGAAGACAAGGAACTCTCTCGTCGTCAATTCCGTGCACCAAAGATTCAGAAGGCAATTGCCTCTGGCCATCTGATTATCATTGCTGATAAATCAGAAATCGAAAAGTATTCAGAGGCCGACATCGAAAAGTTGGATAAGAGACTGAATGCTCAGTTCAAGAAAGGCATGACTCTTGAAAAACTTGCAAAGGGATATTCCCTGGAAGAACTGAAACTGGTAGCAGGTCTTCATGAAATCGTTGCCGAGAAAGATGATACAGTAGAAACACTTATTCAGGCTTTGCTGGAAGAATTCGAATCCTCTTCTAAAGGGTAATATATGAAAATTACATAAGACAGACTAATATGAATAACAATCTGGACTTTTTGTACGTTACGTCAGGTCTGGAAGTTTCATTCAGAGTCATATCCAAAGTCCCGGCCAAATCCATTTTTGACTGGGACTTTGGCGATGATAAGGGAGAGGTTTTCAATGGTGGAAGACATGTTTCCTATTCTTATGAAACTCCCGGTTTCTATACAGTAACCCTACATGTAACCAACTCTAATGGTTTAGATATCACCGTAGATAAGACTCTGGTAGTTTGTGATTATGGTCATACGGCATTAGCCGATACAATATATAACTTAATCGACCACTATATTCCTTCAGAGATATCAGAGGGAATGACCAGGGAAGATAAATCTATCTACATCACCAAATGGCAATATTATATTGGTCCTCTAGTAAATCACCAAATTCCTGCAGATAAGTATACTGATGAATTATGGTATGAAGCACTAGAAAACCAATTAATAATGGAATTGGCAGCATGGGACTTTCTCAATGTGAAGATACTTAATCTATTAACAAGTACTTCAGAATACCTAAGTCAATTAACTTCTACCAAAGAACAAACTGGTGATGGTACTTCTAAACCCGAACTTGCCCGAGGTGATAGGATAAAACAAATCACTACTGGGCCTACTGAAGTGCAATATTATGATACCTTGGCAGATGCTACAAGTTCCCTATGGAAAACACTTTCTCAAGCAATGCAACCAGGTGGATTAATAGATGAATTAAGGAAGAACCTTTGTATGTTAGCTTCACGATTGGAAATCTACTTACCGTTCTGTGATGAAGTATTTAGAACCGTAGTCCCAAAAGTAGTTAACAGAAGGCAACCTGGAGTATTAGATGGACCCAACCCAAGTGCTCCAGTAAAAGGTGGTAAGAAATCAATCTTAACTAAGTTATGACAAAAGAACCCTGGAGAATGGTAAAGAACGCTCTTGGGATAGATACAAGAAAATTATCACTGACTTCTTAGATTGGGATGCTGGTAGACAAACCATAACTTGGGCCAAACATGTTAATCAGCTTCTCAGTCATGCCGAAGACAGTATACCTAAATATTATAACATCCAAATCGAAGCATTGTGTTACTACAATGCTTTCAGAAACTGGCCTATCAACAAGGCAACCGTCTCAGGAGAATTGGATGACGAAAACTTATCAATACTAATTTCTAAATCTTATATAGAACAAATCGGTTATCTTACACCGGAGGGTTATTGGGATTTTAATTGGGAACAAGATAGGTTTGTAATTAATGGTATAACGTATAAGCCTTCTGGAGATACTCAGACTGCTCAGGCAAAGGATGAGGCTTTAGTTTTCATGATTATCCTAAAGAGAGACCGAGATACCAAAATCGAATTTGTAGATTAAAAATTAAGTATATGGCAAAGATGTTAGTACTGAGGTGGACCCCAATTACTACTTCCAGTGGAATCTGGTTTGATAGTAATCTGGTTATCCTTAATGGTACATCTGGAGTTCATATTGAAATGAAAGGTAATGGCAATGATGTAACGGCATTTCAATCAATGACCGGAAACAAATTTGTCACCTGCTTTCAAGATTACTTCGGGGATATCTGGGATAAAATAATACCTCATCCTGGTATAGGCCAGGTAATAAAGTTCCGTGTAAATAGGCTTCCTGATTATGCTTGCATACGGGGAGATATTGAGGACGGTGGAGATGTAGACCCCGAAAATCCGGATGTACCAATGAATGCCTTCTGTGGTTCAGAGGGAGAACCATTCAGGGATATCGATTCTGAATTCTTACTGGGTCGTCAACGTGCAGTAATTAATCCTTAAATTTTATAAAATATGTATGTAAGTAAGTATTATACCTGCGAAGAAATAGACCAGCGGTTATTACAGGGTTACTATGATGACTTTGTTAAAGCTGGCTTTGGAGGAACTATAAATGAGTTCTGGGCCTTCGTACTTTCTATCAAGAATAAGGTAGATAAGAAAGAAGGATACGACTTATCGAAAAATGATTTTACCGATGAGTTGAAGGCTAAACTTGATGGCATCGAAGAACATGCAAATTATATCACTAAAGTTTCTCAGCTTGAGAATGATTTGAAATATCAAACCGAGGAAGAAGTTAAACAGATGATTAGTGATTTGGTTGATGGTGCTGATGATGCCCTTGATACTCTTAAAGAGTTGGCAGAAGCATTGGGCAATGACCCCAACTTTGCAACTACTATCACTAATAAATTAACCGACCTTCGTACTGCTTTAACCGAAGAGGTTAATCGTGCTAAGGAGGCCGAAGCTGCTCTGGGTGCTGCAGTAGCTGCAGTTCAGGATAACCTAGAATATGGGTTAGACCAAATCAATAAGAAGATTGATACCGTTAAGGCAGACTTAAAAGCTGAAATCGACCGAGTTGAGAAGAAGGTAGATAAGAATGCTGAAGACATCAAAGACCTTGAAGATAAGGTAAATCAAGATAATGGTGAACTTGAGAAAGAACTCAAGGACCTTATTCAAAAGGAAAAAGATGAACGTATCGCTGCCGATAATGAGATTAAGGAAAGTGTAAATAACCTTAAGACTCTCCATATCAATGATAAGGCCGCACTCGAGGCAAAGATTGCTGAAGAAACTGCAAATCGTACCAATGCAGATACCGTACTGGATTCTAAGATTAATGAAGAAATCACTAATCGCCAGGCTGATACTTTAGCTCTTCAAGGTAAGATTGACCAAGAGAAGGTAGACCGTCATTCTGAGGACCAAGTTCTTCACAACGAAATCTCTAAAGAGGTAACAGACCGTACCAATGCAGACAATGCTCTTCAAGGTAAAATTGACCAAGAAGCTCAAGCACGTACTGCTGCAGACCAGATATTACAGAACAATATAGATTCAGAGGCTACTGCTCGTGCTGCTCAGGATTTAGTTCTCGAACATAAAATTGAGGATATAAAAGAGCAGGGTGTAGAAGACAAAGAACAATTACTTAATGCCATTGCTGCCGAGGCTGCTGCTAGAGAAAAAGGGGATAAAGACCTTGATGCTAAGAAGGTAGATAAACGTGAAGGTTATTCTTTGACTAAGAACGACTTTACCGATATACTCAAAGCTAAATTGGATGGCATCGAAGAAAAGGCAAACTATATTACCCATCTCTCCCAGCTTATCAATGATGCCGGTTTCCAAACTGAAGAGGAAGTAAATGCGGCTATCCAAAAGATTATTGGTTCAGCACCTGAAGTACTTGATACTCTTAAGGAAATTGCTGATGCCCTTGGAAATGACCCCAACTTTGCAACTACTATCACTAGGAAGTTGGCTGCAATCACAGAACAGGTTAACCAAGAAATCGAAGACCGTATTGCAGGAGACGAGGCAAACAGTGCTGAAGTAGCTGCTGAAGTTCAAGCTCGTAAAGATGCAGATACTGCCCTTGAAACTAAACTGAAAGAATACGTAGACAATAAGTCTGCTACTGGAGATGCTGCACTCGGGGTTGTAAGGGATAACCTTAACAAGGAAATCCAAGACCGTAAAGATGCCGATGCCACAATTCAGGCTAACTTGGATAAAGAAATTGCCGAAAGAAAGACTGCCGATGAAGCATATACTCAAAGTTTGGCTAATGTTAACCAGCGTATCTCAGACTTGGCTTTGAGTATGCAAGAGTCTATCAATACCTTGCGTAATGAGCTTACCGAGCAGGTAAATGCCAATACTACGGCAATCGCTACTAACCAACATAATATCGAAAGAAATTCAGAGGCAATCACAAACTTAACTAAGACTGTAGGGGATAACTACAAGGAAGTTAAGGATATGATTAACGAGGAAATCGTTGACCGTACCAATGCTGATAGTGCTTTGAGTTCTCGTATCGATACTCTCAATATTGACCTTAATACTGAGAGTGTAGAAAGAAAAGCTGCAGACCAAGTTCTTCAGGTAAATTTGGATAAAGAAGCAGCAGACCGTACTGCAGCCGATAAAGCCTTGAGTACTGAGTTTACGGCTAAATTGGATAATGCTAAGCAGGCTTTGGAATCTGAGGTAGCTAGCCTTAATACTAAGCTTGAACAAGAAAAGGAAAACCGTATTGCTGGTGATAATGCTTTGGGAGTTCGTATTGATTCTCTAGAGGCAGGTAATACCGATGCTATGAATGAATTAAAAGCAAAGGTAAATGCTAATACTACTGCTATTAATGCAGAGAAAGACCGAGCAATTGCCAAAGAGACTTCACTTGAGGCAAAGATTGATACCAACCTTCAGAACCATAAAGATGATATGGCGGGTATCAACCAAAATATACTTACCGAAAAGAATGACCGCTTAGCTGGTGATACCGAGTTGCAGAATAATATCGATAAGGAAGCTACAGAACGTGCTAACCAAGATACCCTTATTAATAATGCTATTGCTCAGGAAAAAGCAGATCGAATTGCTGCTGACCAGGCAATGGATGGAAAGAAGGTAGATAAGGTAGACGGTAAAGTACTTTCTTCAAATGACTTTACTGACTTGCTATATGCCAAGTTGGATGGCATCGAAGAACATGCAAACTACATCACTAAGGTATCTGAGTTATTAAACGATTCAGATTTCCAGAGTGCTGAACAAGTAGAGGCAGCTATCCAAAAGATTATTGGCTCTGCTCCAGAGGTACTTGATACTTTGGCTGAGATTGCTAAGGCTCTCGGTGATGACCCTAACTTTGCAGCAACTATGACTGCTAAGCTTACTGAGTTGGAGAATAAGCTTGAAGCTGAAAAGAATCTGCGTGAACAAGGAGATAATACTCTGCAACAGACTTTCACTAACTTAAGTAATACTCTTACTACTACGGTAAATGAGTTGAGAACTTTCGTAACTGAAACTCGTACGGAGCTGTTAACTTCCTTGAATGCTACCAATGCTCTGGTAACTCAGAATGCTGCTAATATTCAACGTAATCTGGAATTGATTCAGGGTATTCAGGATAACATTAATGGTAACTATACTGCCATTACCGATTTGCTGAATAATGAAATCGCTGCTCGTAAGGCTGAGGATATTCGATTAGAAGCAAAGATTGACCAGAATACTTCTGACTTAAATACAGAGAGAGAGGAAAGAAAGGCCGCAGATAAAGTTCTCCAGGATAACATTGATGCAGAAGAAGCTGCCCGTATTGCTGCCGATACAGCTTTGGGTAAACGTATCGATAAAGAAATTCAGGACAGAACCGATGCTGATACTGCCTTAGATAATAAATTCACTAACATTACCGATGACCATGAAGAAAGACTGGTAGCTGAAGAAGGTACTTCTGATGCTTTGCCTGATACCATGGTTACCGATGTTAGTGCTGTAACAAGAACCGGTACCCAACTTTCTTTCAAAGTAAAGACTTCAACCAAGGATAAGGCAAATAACCAATATGGTGAAGAAGTAGAAGCTACCAAGAATTTACTCCCGGTAACTCAAACTCTTGCTGGAGTTATGTCTGCTGCAGACAAGGTTAAGTTAGATGGGTTAGACCCAAATTCTTTAACTGATCTCTCTGCAGCTTCTGATGCTAATAAGGTAACAGTAACCGTAACTAAGGATAACGGTTTGAATGCTGATACTACCGAAACTTTCGATTTGCCTCAGGTATCGGCTACTAAGGCTGGTACGATGACTGCTAAGGATAAGGTTGAGTTAGATAGAATCTCTACGGCTAACTTTGCTCTTGGTGCAGTAACTCCCAATGAAACTACTGTTGGCATAGCTGCTACTAAGACCGTAGTTGAAGATGGTACAGTAGAACAGAATCCTATTACATTGCCTGCCTCTACTGCAGAGAAAGCTGGTGTACAAACTGCAGCAGATAAGAAGCTGTTTGATTCTATACCAGATAATATTATTATCTTATCTGGTGATAAACCAGTTGAGGTAGGTCAACAAAGCAGTCATGTTACTTTAACTCATAATTTCTCTTCTAAAAAAGAAGAGGGTATTTATACTCATGAGCCTGAAGATTATAAGACTACTCATATCCCAGCAGCTACTACAGAGAAAGCTGGTGTAATGACCGCCCAAGATAAAGTTAATCTGGATGAGACATTACCCAATGCTATTGCTCAAGAGGTTCAGGACCGTAAAGATGCTATCGAAGCTTTGGACGGTAAATCAGAAGCCGCTCTTGCTCAAGAAGTAGCTGATAGAAAAGCTGCAGATACTGCTTTAGATACCAAGTTTACTAAAGCTGTAAACGATGAAGCAACTGCTCGTACTTCTGCTGATACTGCATTGGGTGCAAGGATTGATAAAGAGATTGCTGATAGAATTGCGGCAGACACTGCCCTTGATACTAAACTGCAGAATAACATTAACACTCTAGAAGCTAAGCATGATGCCTTTGTAGCAACTAAAGGTCAAGCTGGTGGATTTGCTCCATTGGATGAAAGTGGCTTAGTACCTGCTAACCATTTGCCTTCATATGTAGACGATGTACTTGAAGTATATGCTACCTATGATGTAAGCCCCACTGGAGGTCTTACTAATGTTCAATTGTATACGGATGCAGGTCACCAAACTCCCGTAGTTGGAGAATCTGGTAAGATTTATATAAATGTTGCCGATGATGAACCTCCATACCAATTCCGTTGGTCAGGTACTAAATTCGTAGACAGTAATACTTCGTCTCTTATCATTGGGGAAATCGCAGGTACTGCTTTCGAAGGTAGTAGAGGTAAGCATCTTGAGGATGTGGTATCTAGCATGCCTAAAAATTTAATTAGTAAGGTTTCAATAGCTAACAAAAATAATCGTAATGTTATTATCTTATGTAACTATTCTGCTACGGATGGTCAAGGGCATTACATTGATAAACCCGATGGGATGGTAATCCCTCTAACTCCAGCCACTACTAAAGAAGCTGGTCTGATGGATGCCGATAGTGTAATAAAGCTTAATCAAACCTTACCAGATGCTATTGAAGCTGAACAAGAGGCCCGTATTGCAAAAGATAATGCTCATGATACCTTTAATAGTTCTCTTCCAGGAATTATTCTTACTGGACTCACTCTTACCCATAATCCAACTAATGTAAGAGCTACTCTTCATAATAGAACTAAGAGTGCAGAGGGTAAGACTTATGAAGGTGCTACAGGTTTAATTAGACATATACTTGCAGCAACTAAGACTACTGCAGGTGTAATGACTGCAGCAGATAAGACTAACTTGGATAATACCGTACAGGAGTTGGCAAATGAGATTACCAATAGAACTAATGCCATCAATGCTCTTCGTACAGAATTGAAAACTTACGTTGACGATTTGATTGCCGATACTGGTTCAGATGTAACTGCCTTAGAAACTAAGGTAAATAATCACATTGCCAATAAATCTAATCCTCATACAGTTACTAAAACTCAGGTTGGATTGGGTAATGTTAATAATACTTCTGATGCTGATAAGCCAGTATCTACTGCTCAAGCTACTGCTATTGCTGATGCTAAGGCTGCAGGTACTACTGCTCAGACTTCTATCAATAGTCATGCAGGTAGAAAGGATAATCCTCATACAGTAACTAGAGCTCAATTGGGATTGGCAACTACTGACCAGGTAGTATTTGCTAAGACTACTGCTCCTTCCGGTTTCTGGAAAGAGTCTTCAGATATTCGACTCAAAGATAACATTAAAGATTTGAATCATACTCTAGACCAGATTTGCCAGATACCTACTAAGTCATTTAGTATGTTTGGTAAGGAAGATGAGGGAACTATTGCTCAGAACCTCGAGGGTTTAGGCTTTGGTAAATATGTGGAAGAAGTTCCAGTAGAGAAATCTACGGTACCCAATCCAGAAGAATTCGAAACCTTAGAAATCAACGGAGAAGAATATGTACTCGTAAAACAAGTTAAATATCACAAGATGTCAACTTTGGCAATCGAGGGTGTTAAACTTCTTTACGATGAGATTAAGGCTTTGAAGGCAGAGATTCAGGAACTTAAAAACAAATAAATCTTATGGGAGAGATAGCAACCTGGAGTGCTGTCAAAAGTAAAGTAGGCCTTGGTAAGGATGGCAATGACTGTCCTACCAAGGCTGAATTGTTAGCACTCTCCCCTACAGGAACAGGGGAAAACTATTTGGGGTTGGAACTATCCAATGCCAGTTCCTATGGAAATAACGAAACAGTAAAGTTAGAAGATATTCATAAGGTAACTTATAAATATACTTTTACTACTAGATACAGTAGTGTAAGCTTCGATGCTTTGGGTAACCCAAGCTCTTCTAATCAGGGGTTTGTTTTTATTTCTACAAAACAGAAATATTGGGATGGAGTAGCTAATGGGGCTGAAGTTACGGTAAATTATGTTATTAGTAATAAACCTGCATGGGTAGCTAATCATCCTCAAACACCTCCTTGGACTGCTTCAGAGAATTTGGGATTAACCTCTCGGTCGGATTCCAATACTCTTGTTACACAGGATGAATCGGGTAAAACTTTTAAATTAACCTTTATTCAAGCAGCAGCCTCTCAATCTTGGAGTTATGGTTGGAGTGTAACACCTACTTCTATGTCTTTTGGGGCTACTGGAGGTACCAAAACCTTTTCAGTTAATTCTTACAAGCAAGAATTAAGAAATGGGCATAATTATGGTAACCAAATTACTCTAAGTTATACTAGAGCCAACTCTGGTAGCGTATCCGGAAGTGGTACTTCTGTAACTATGGGTAATAATACTTCTACCAGTACACGAAGTGGTACGGTAACCTTAACCCAAGCTGAAACTAATAAGAAGGCAACTATTAGTTGTTCTCAATCTGCAGGTTATAGGACTTACAGTGAAATCACTGCCAGTGGAGGAAGTGTATCCGATATACCTGCAAGTGGAGGAAGTAGAAGTTCATTCTCAACTATGCCCTCATATTCTCAAACTTGGGGATGGAATGGTTCTACAACTGGAGGTGGCACAATTACAAGCGGTGCTAGCATTAGTTATGGTACTGCAGTTAGTGCAGGTTCTTTGGGAACTACGGTTAAATCTAGAACCCAGGTAGGAACCCTTACTGGTACCTTATCACTAAATGGTAAAACCAAATCTGTAAGTGTACCAGTATACCAGGCAGCGAATTCAATTACCAGTACTACTGATGGTACACCAGTAATAAGCTTATCGGCAAATTCATATTCTATCTCTAATTCAGGAGGTAGTGTTAATATTTATGCCAGTGTAAGTATACCTATTACCAACCATTGGAGTTCAGGGTCAATAAGTGCAGGTTCTTCGAAGAGTGCTACACCTACGGTTAGTGCAAGTGGTACTGGATTTAGTTTGAATTCAGCTAAGACGGTACTTACTGCTACAGAGAACACAGGTACTTCAAGTAGAAGTTGTACAGTAACTGCATCCTATAGTGGGGCAACTACTAAGACCATTAAAGTTACACAGAGTGCTGCTTCAGTATCTTATAAGTATTACTTGGCATTTACTTCCCCTACTGGTTCTAGAACTACTTCTAGAACTGGATTATCGGCTTTGGGAGGTAATAACTTTACAGTTGATGTAGCTTATTCTTTTAAGACTAAGGTAATAAACGGTTCTGAAATAAGTACAAGATACCCATTAGCTTTAACTGTAACCTCAAAACCAAGTTGGGTTACAAATGTAGCAATCACAACGTTATCAAGTGATAATGGAAACTATGGGTTAACCTTAACCTTAACAGAGAATACCGTAGAATCAACAAGGTCAGGTACCATTAAATTAAGGCAAGCAGAGAATGATGATAATGGTTGGGAGCTTACAGTCAATATAACTCAGAATGCTGCTACTATAACCTATGAGTATGTATTCGAAATTGCATAGGTTTAATTACAACACTAGAACATTTTTATATGAGATAGTTAATTTTATTTATTAATTTCTAAATCCAAAACATTATGGGAGTAGAAGTAAAAGGTGCTGGCGATGGCGTTGTAATCACGGACAGAGGCTATAATGACTGTTGCAACCGGAATTCCGGTTGGGGCTCTGGATGGGGAGCCGTTGGTGGTGCATTGGTAGGTGGTGGCTTTGGTGCTGCTGCAGTTTCCGTATGGGACAAAATCAATGACACAAAAGCTGATATTCAGAAAGTAGAAGCTACGGTTCAAGAAGCAAAGGCGGGTATCTACAAAGATATCTCTGATGCTGCTCGTGGAGTTACTCAAGAAATCAGTGGTGTAGCAAAAGATGTTGCCGGTGTTGGTAGGGAAATCCTTAACAACCGTTTCACTACGGAAAGAGGTCTTTGCGATTTGGGTTACAAAACGAATTCGGATATCCGAGATTCTCGTGACCAAATGGGCGCAGGCTTCAACCGTGTTATGGACCGTCTCTGTCACATGGAACACCAACAGTCGGATTGCTGCTGTGACCTCAAGAATGGCCAACAGGAAATCAAGTGCCTCATCGAGAACACTGCTAAAGACACCGAGATTGCTCGCCTCAATCGAGTGATAGATGCTCAGAGAGACCAGAACATCGTCAATCAAGTGGTAGCTGCCTTGAAGACCGGTACTACAACGCCAGCTTAGTAATTTAAAATACCAAGATGATTAAAAGGAGTGCATCTGTTTTAGGTGTACTCCTTTTTTCGTTTTAACTCATTAAACTAAGGAATTATGGAACAAGAACAACTCACCGAATTCAAGATACAATTAGCTCTACCTGCTCCCAATATAGAGATTGCACAAGAAGTAGCAAACAAAGCTCAGGTACTCATAAATCAATTTGGATACTATCAATTCTTAAACCTGGTAGACTTCATGCAAAGGAATCCAGGTGCAGTTTCATTTGGTTTAAACTTAATAAATAAAAGATGATTATGGACGAAAGAACATTGATTTTCCAAAAGGTACAGAAAGGTGAAGTGATTTTCACATTAGAAAAAGACAGACGGTCTGGTTATCCTATTTTTGATACAGCAAGAATCGTAAAGGTAGGAGAAAGTAAACCCATGGCCTCTGGTGCTAAAGACGGCTTTGTTAACAGTGTCGAATTGGTAATCCAAGATTCGGTATCACAACTCACCATATACTTGCCATCACAATCTGATGAAGGTATTTATAATGGTGTATATTATACTGCCGATGTAGTGAATATAATTAATGAGGTTACTATGCAGAAACATAATGCCTTGAATATACTTAACAATCGACCAAAGTTTGAGGCAATTGTTTCTGAATGCGATAACATTCTCAATTCAATTAACCAATCACCTTCTGCTCCAAGTAAACCTGCTCCAGGGTTTGAGGAGTTCCGTCAATACATGGACCAACGAATCTCCACTCAAGAGACTCTGTTACAGAGAATTGCTCAGGAGCTGGGATTGGATAAACCTAAACAACAGTAAGAATTATGCCAAGTAAGTCGGTTAATATTACACTATCGACTCCAGTTGGCCCTCTAGAAATATACGTAGATAAACGAGAACAAGCTCGTGCAGAAAGGTTGATTGCCAAAACTCCAAGTATCTTAACCGAAGGCTATGCGAAAGGTACAGAAAAGTTTGGTAATCAACTTCTTCGTATAGTAAGACGAAGTTTGAATACGGGTGTTCCCCCAAGAGGTTCAGGAGTATCATGGCCACCACATGCTCCTGGTACCCTAAAGAAATATGGGGACCATACCATGTTAAATCTTACGGGGCAATATGCTCGTTCAGTTACTTTGGTAAAAGGTAAGAAAAGAACTTTCGTCGGATTGCCAATTGGAATCAAGAAGATTACCTATACGGGTAAGACTTCAATAAAGACTTTGAATCAGATAGCTATCATGTTAGAGTATGGTAGTAGAGATGGTAATTTACCACCTCGTCCTCTTTGGAATCCTGCATTTAAGGCTGCTGGTGGAAAAGCTGCCTTACAAAAGGAAATACGTAATGAAATTAGAAAAGAAATAAGGAGGGTTATATAATGGCAGCAGATTTCGAAATATCATCCTTATCCGGAACTGGTACTGCAACTATTAGGGTAAAGCCTAAGGCAGTAAACGAAGACATGAATAATATAAAAGAGCAGGTTCTCAAGGTAGTAGTTCAGGGTGTAGAAAGGGAAGTAACTCTGGTACAAAAGGCCGCTCCTAAAATAGTAGAGACCTGGGGAACTTATTTTAGTATCACTCCAGAAACTACTTCCCATACTTTCGATGGTACTAAAAGGGGTGAGACCCTAGAAATAGGTGTATACAGTTACCAACAGAAGTTTATCGATAATAAGCCTCAAGATGAATATCGTGCTGTAGATTGGAAAGTTGAAAGCTCCTCAGATTGGTTAGAGGTAACCCAAGAAATTGGAGAAGCTAATGCCGCAGGTAAGCTTACTATCAAAACTAAATCTACTAATCAAGAACATAACCCCAGTAACTATGACCCCTTGGAAAGAACTGCTATAGTTAAGATTATCTCACAGCAAGAACCTAACACTGAGATAGTTTTAAATATAACTCAATCTCCAGGTACTAGAACTACTAAGTATGGCTTTGAACCAACCCCGAATATACCATTCCCAAATCTTGGTCAAAATACTAGTACTGCTCAGATTAGTAATGTAAAGGGTTATCAGTACTACCTTATCAACGGTATTCAAGTTGCTAAATTTATAAAACAATTTAAGATAACCGATATAAGTAAGACAATAGAGGGTCAATTCCCTGGAGGTATTGGTTCTGAACCAATACCCTTTAAAGTATGGCTTACCGATTATCCTTCAAATATTGCTACTCAATGGGTTAGTGAATTAAATTGTGTTGGTCATTTACAAACCATAATGAGTGGTTTTGGAGGTATTCAGGTAACTTATAATGGGTATATTAATGACAATGGCAATCAAAGTGTTCAATTAAATATTAGATTAGGACTTTAATGGTAAACTCAGAAGAAATAGTAGAAAGAACTTTTTATATCTCTCTACTTAGTACAATGTTGGAAATGGGTCTTACCTTAAACCCAGAAGACTTCTTACCTTTGTCTCAAGAAAACGAAAAAAGATTTCAAGAGGCAATCAAAGGTATGAAGAAGTTTATACCACTTTTTGGTATAGGGAATAATCAAGTAAAAGGCCCAAAGACTCTCCCAAGAATAACCATAGAACTACAGGGTTATTATGCTGGAGATATTGGTGTGAATAAATACATCATTGGTGATAAACTTGAGGATGGTAATTACCAAGCTTCAGAGTTTCCTTATGAAACTAAGGATATTACCATAGATGTACATCTGGTTTCTCAAACACAAGCAGATATGAGATTGCTACATACAATCTTATATACTGGCTTACCTGCTAGAGGATACGTGAGACCATACTTCAATGATTTAGAGGAATGGGAAAAGGGCAGGCTTGCTCCCACCGGAAACCTATTCATTGAGATTGGTAATTATTATGACCATCCAGATGTAGAGCATGGTATACTTGAGAAGGTATACACCTATGTATGTAAGGACGGTATTCTTCCAGAAAAAGCTTTGGGAGAAGGTACTCTTACACCTATCAAGGATATATCGGTTCTTATTGGATTGTTAGAACAAAACGAAAATGAGATGCTAGAGTTAAAAGTACCTAAGGTATAGGTACAATACTCTAGGGTATAAATTAAACGAGTAATTAACTTTAATCACAATAGAATTATGCCAACTTCACCTCATGTTGATTTTAAGTTTAAGAACAACAATGTTCTTCAAACTACTCCCATGTTAGGAGTTTCTTGTGTATTGGCTAGAACTACTAAAGGTCCATACGATGACCCTTCAGAAATCATCTCTACATTCTCTCAGTTCCAAAGAATCTATGGTTCTGAAATTGTACCCGATGGTTCTGTATCAAATATCGAAAAGGCTTTGCAAGGTGGTTCTAAGCTTCGTGTTATTCGAGTACTTGGCAAAGGAGCTACTCAAGGTACAGTAACTGCTTCTCCGGCTGCGGCAAGAAAAGCTAAAGATTCAGAAGATGAAATCTCAGTTGCTTCTGCTGTAACTGATCCAGCTAAACCCTCTGCTTTGATTACTTTAAAATCTGGTAGTACTACTTATAGTTTTGGATTAGTAACCAAGGGATATGGAGATCCAATTGGTAGTGCAAATACTTTCCAGGTTGGTTTTTATAAGCAAGCTAATACCTTGTATTATAAAATATATTCAGCTAATGGGCAAGTACTTGAACAGGGCCCAGTAATAACCTACAAAACTGCCGATGATAACAATAACACTTCGGTAGATTACCTTGCTCTTAGTGCATTTGCTAAGAACTCGGAATATATTAAGCCGGTAATTACTGCAGGTTCCTCTTTTGAAAACCTAATTAAGTGGCTTACCGATGATATTGATGGTACTAAGAATGCTATCACTATTACCGTGGGAGATGCTGCACCCTCCGAAACAGAGAAACTGTTTAATGGTACTATCGGTAGTGCAGGTTCCACTCCAACTGCCGAAGAATGGATTACTTCCTTGGATTTGGTAAAAGATTACACCGACTTCTACCAATTATTTATTTCACATATCTCTCAACACCTTACTACCGATTCAGATGTACTCAAGGTATATAAGGCTGCTGCAGATATGGCAAAGGAATTGATGGAATGGGTACTGTATATCGAAGTTCCCAAACATTTAACCCATTATACTCAAGGTACTCAGGCAAGAGATTACAAAGCTCAGGTAACTTGGGTACAGACTTGCCTTGGTACTGTAGGTAACTCTAAGTACATTGCCTACTTTGGTGGTGGACTTAAGTACTACAACGAAAACGGTAATCTTCAGGATTCCGATGTAGTGGGTACTATTGTTGGTTTGGGAGATGCCTCTGCTACTCAATATGGTCCTTGGAAATCCTTTGCTGGTATGAACCGAGGGGTTATTGGAGATGCAGTTGGTCCAGTATGCCCCAACTATGGTTCTCCTTCTCGATATAACGAACTGAACACTCTTGCTCAGAATTATATCAATGAGATGGTAATCAAAGATACTCCAGATGCAGGTAAGCAAACCATGCTATGGCATTGCTTCTCTTCTCAAGTGAAACAGGATTCTGAAAGATTCCTTTCAATCGTAAGACTGAACCTTTACCTGAAGAAGTTCCTTCGCCCGGTACTCAACAAATATATCGAAGAACCAAACGTTTGGAGTACTTGGAAGAGAATCTGGTTGGAGGTTAAACCTACACTGGATTCATTGGTAGATGAAGATGCCATGACCGAGTATACCTGGATGGGTGACCAAGATGCAACTTCTTGGGATGACCTTTCAATTAATACCGAGGCAGATGCCCGTCAAGGTAAGTACCGTGCTATCCTTAAGTATAAGGATGTAGTTCCTATGCAAGAAGTAACTATGGAGATTGTAATTGATGCGGCATCCAAATCTGTATCAATCGTAGAAACAAGTAATAACCTATAAACATATAACGATGGGAGCAAAAGTAAAAAACCCACGGAAGAAATTCTTGTGGAGCATCATGTTCCCCAAACACCCTATCAATACTTATCTGTTTCAAAGTTGTACTTTGCCGGATATTGAGATTGACCAGGTTGCTCATGGGGACGTCAATAGAGACGTTAAAACTGCAGGTAGGGTTACTATAGGTAATCTTATCGTAGAGAAACTTATGACTACTGCAGGTTCCGATACATGGCTTCATGATTGGCTATACTCTTGCCAGGACCACATAGTTGGTGGTGGTTTAGTACCAAGCCAATACTGGGAAACGGCAATTGTAAACGAACTTGCCGAAGATGGAGTCTCAGTTCTTAATACCCATGTCTTCGAAGAGGTATGGCCATGTAAGATTACCGGCTTAGACTTGGACAGAATGGCTTCAGAGAATACCATTGAGTCCATAGAGTTCTCAGTTGGTACTGCAGATAAATACTAATTCCTTAGTCTATTTTCACTAAGATTCGGTGGAGGGGTGGGATTCCTGTGATAGGAGCTCACCCCTTTCTTGTTGTTACAAGGAGTACTATGAACATATGTAAACATTAAAAATAACAGTTATGGAATTTAGAACATTTAGATTTACCGGACCCTCTGGTTACGAATATGAAATCAGAGAACAGAATGGTGCTGATGAGGATATCCTCAGTAACCTTTCAGACATGAAGACTTTGATGAACCTTACCAAGTTCATTGCAGCAATTGTAATTAGAACTACGGCTACACCCAATGGGAAATTAACCATAGATGATGCCCTTAACTTACCGGTCAATGACCGCTATGCTATTATCTTTAATTCTCGTATCTTCTCTTTGGGGGATGAGGTAGAATTTGAATATGATTGGGGCAAAGAGAATGGGGGTAAAGTTACTTATGGCCAAGACCTTCATGAGTTCCTTTTCGATTACGGTACTGCTCCAACTGAGGATGATTTGAATCAAAAGCCCGATGCTATCCCTTACTATCCAGAAGGGGTTAGATTGATAAACCATGAATATGTTCTCTCCTCTGGCAAGAAGATTAAATTCGATTGTATGACGGGTAAGGGGGAACAAGATTTCATGAAGTTGCCATTGGATAAGCAAACTAAGAATGCTCCTCTTCTTTGTCGGAACCTTTACTTAGAGGTTGATGGTAGTTGGGAAAAGGTAGAAAACTTTACCCCATTTACTGCAAAGGATATGGCTGAGATGAGAAAGTATATCTTATCTATGGACCCCATTTTCAAAGGTGAGTCTCACATCACTAATCCAACCACTGGAGAGGAAAGAACTTATCCTATAGTTTGGGCACCGAATTTTTTCTACCTGACGGAAGAGTAATGTTAGAGAGTGATTTTGTTTATATCACTAGAGCCGAGATAGCCTTAGACTATTTCGGCTTTTTACGTCTTCCGTATCGAATTAGGAAAATATTCAAGGAAATGGCCGAGCAATATTATAAACAATTAAAGAAAAGAAAATAAATTATGAATACCAGTAGGAGTATAGTAGAGGTCGGTGTTGCCATGGTTTTAAAAGACCGATTCTCTCAAGAAGCTGGCAAGATATCTGGGTCATTCAGAACAATGATGAATGATATGAATACCTGGAATAGAGGTATACAGATGTCAGCTTCTAATACAATGGACTTCGGAATGCAGCTCGTAGGGGGAATGGCAAGGGCCTATAAATACTCTGCGGGTGTTCAGAATGAAGTTTGGACTGCTTCGAAAATTGCTGGTGCTACCATTGCAGAACAAAGAGAAATGTTACAATTGGCAAAAGACGTCAATGAGATAACTCCTCTTACGGCTTCAGATGTTGCATCAGGACAAAGATACCTGGCTATGGCGGGTAATAAATTCGATGCTATTAAAGAGATGATTGGGCCAGCATCTAAGCTGGCTTCAATCTTTACAATGCCAGTGGGACAGAAAGGTGGTGTAGCTGACTTGATGACTAATATCATGTCAATGTACCAAATCCCAATGGGGGAAGCCGCTAGAGTAACCGATGATTTATATACTGCAGTTACTAATGCAAATATATCTTTAACAGACTTAGCCCAGTCCATATCTTATGCAGGAGCAGATATGGCAACTGCTGGAGTAGACCTTCGGCAAACCGCTGCTGCTATTGGTGTATTGGGTGATATGGGTATACAGGGTTCTATGGCAGGTACCTCACTGGCCAATATGATTCGTTACTTACAACTCTCTCTTGTTAACCAAAAAAAGAAAGGCTATAACGCTTTAGCAGACCTGGGCTTAAGTCCAGATGAATTCTTCGATGCTCAGGGTAATCTTATAGACCTTTATACTATCTATCAGAAGTTTGCTAAGGCTGCAGTAGATTTACCTTCACGAATTGAAACACCAACTTTCTTCAATATCTTTGGAGTTCGTGGTAATCGTGGTATGCTCCCCGTACTTAGGGATATTGCTTCTGGTAGAGATAAGATGGGTAAGATACTTGCTACTTATGACCAAAACATTGGGGCAGTAAATCGACTCAATGAAGAACGTCTTAAAACTGATGCAGGTGTAATTGACCAATTCGAATCAAGTATAGAGAACTTAACAGTTACCGCAGGTGCAGCTTTGGGTAGAATCTTTACCCCAGTACTAAATGTGGGTAACTCTATAATCAAAGTAATTAATTCTATCTCAGAAACTTGGGTTGGAGGTTTTGGTCTTAGAGTAGGAGCTACTGCAGTAGTAGTAGGTACTATTGTTGCAGGATTTAATACTGTAAGAGGTATTATTAGGTCTGTTGGGTATTTACAGACTATTGCTACTGCTTCTACTGAAGGTATGTCTGCTGCAGCAATAAAAACTAATACTCAGTTTGCCATTATGGAAGCACACATGGTAAGGATGGTTAACCTTATGAGAACCATGGTTCAACTCCAAATGATGTCAAGCGGTATTGGTATGAATTCTGCTGGTAGATTTTATAACACTAAAACCGGAAGATATGTTAAGACACCAAATCCTGGAGTACCATTAGCAACTACTATGGCGGGTAATTTAGCTGGAGGGGCTTTAGCTGGAGCAGGTGCCCAAGTTGGTAGTCAAGTGGCTAGGCAAGGTGCTATAAAAGGTTTAAACTCTATAGGTGGTAGACTTATGGGATTACTCGGTGGACCCTGGGGATTAGCAATTACTGTAGGTCTTCCTTTATTAATTGAGGGTATTAGTTACCTTAGTAATTCAGTAGATAGGAATACTGAAGCTCAGAATAAAGAGAAAGAAGACCCAACTACCATTAGAGCCCAGAATGAAGAGAGATTTATTAATGCTGTTAGGTTAGCTATTAAAGAAGGTATGAGAGATTCTCGTATCAATATCTCAGTAGATGGTCAAGCAGTTGGAGATTATGCTCCAGGTTCTCAACAAGATTTTACTGGAGCTGCATTTGTAATGGGAATATAAAACTAAAACACTATGGCTAGAGTATTAAATAAAGCAGCAGGTAAGGTTGTTGAAAAATACAATGACCTTACAAGAGATACGGCAGGTGTTCTTACTGGTCCCTTAAATAAGCTATGGAGAGCTCGGATATTACTTAACCGAGTTACTTCACCTCTCCCGAAAGATGATGCTCCAAAGGGTAAACTTTATACTCCAAATGGGGTAATGGGAGAAGCTCAGATATCCTCTAAGAACCCAGTTATAAATAAACAGCTCCAAGCTAAATGGAGAATGGAATTACAATTTCCGAGATTAGAAGAAGGTGAAGGAGTAGACCCAGCAAAAGGGAATAAGAATACCACTAATTACAGAAACTTTGAGGCTAAAGCAGATGTTATATATCAGAATGAGGTAAGGATATATAACATGACTGTTAACCCTACTCAATATATTACCCTACAGAATAGACCTCCAGAATTGGACTTTAGGGGAGAAACTACATGGGCAACCATTAAATCAATGGGCCGCAATGTACCAATGTATCACTTTACTGGTGCTGAAGACATCATTCAATTCAATGTATCTTGGTACTGTAATGACCCAGAAAATCCTGAAGAGGTAATCAATAAATGTAGGTTATTAGAAGCATGGTCTAAATCTAATGGTTACCAGGCTGCTCCTCCGATTGTTAAGATTGAGTGGGGGGATTCCGGTATATTTGATAATCACAACTACATTCTTACTTCAGCAACTTATACTCTGAAGAACTTCCAGAATGGTTATAGAGTAAGGGTACCCGGAAAGCCAGCTACTTTTGGTAATGGTAGGTTATTGCCTGCAGCAGCAACTCAAGAATTAATTTTCAAGAGAGTAAGTGCATATAACTTATCCTATGGAGATTTTATAAATTCTGATTCACTTAAAAAGACGGGGGGTATTAAATATGATTGATGTTAACCAATATCTAAAGGGGGCTAGCCCATATAATAATGCCTATGCTCTGAAGTATAACGATGGGGATTATTCCTTAGAAGCTAAACCTCCAGTAGTACCGGAATCCTCTAACGATATTCAACATACCGTTAAAGATGGGGAAACCTTGCAGAACATTGCTTTCAGGTACTATGGTGATTCTGGTAAGTGGTACATTATAGCTGAAGCTAATAAGATACTGAATCCTTTTAAGGAATTAGAAATGGGAACTCTAATAAGAATACCGACTTATGGCAGCTAAACAGAAACCTATATTATATAATGGAATGGGTCAACCTTATTTGGCCCTTTTCAATTTTGGAGGTATGCCTATAATGAATCCCATTACAGGTATACCCCTTGGAGCGTATATAAGTACCTGGAGTTATAGATACGATGAAGAAAAAGAAAACTTGGCTACCATTACTTTCGATACGGGTAATCCTGATACTGTAGATATTGCCGAGATTCAAGAGAACCAAAACATTTGTCTTCAATGGGGATATATATACCCTGATGGCCAATTTATATCTGGGCCCATAAAAATAATTAAGGTAAGAGAGTTCGAAGCCGTATTCGATTCTACAGGTACTCATGTAACTATTAAGTGCATTGATTCTTCAGGGGATTTAAGATATCAGCCTGCTTATGTTCATTCGGACATGGAAGGTTATAAATTATCTACCTATTTAGACAATGGTTGTGGGAATGCTACTGGTGTAATCATAGAAATATTTCAGTAATGGAACAACAGATAATAAGTAATAAAGTATACGAGTCACTACAGGTACCCACAGAGAGTACCCGTACTACTACTGGTAAAGTACTCTATGCTAACAAATACAGTGGAGTAGCAGAAGTAGCTATGCCAGAAGACTTGAAAGCTTTAATTGATAGTGACTTTGGGTTAGTGGGCAAGAACGTCTTAGTTCAATTAGAACAGAAGATGAAAGGGTATACTAATGGGCCATGGTATGTGGATTCAAGGGATGGTGTTATCTATATACATAATCGGAAATTCCATGAAGAACCGGTATGTACTTATACATATCAAGGAGAGAATGGGGAAGTACTTAGAGTATCTTTTGCTACTCAGAAAATAACTAAAAGAGTTAAAGCAGTATTAGCTCCATCTCTAGACCCAGATAGTAAAGATTTATCGGTATTATCAACTAATATAAATGAGCCAGAGGATAAACCTCCATTAGCTTTAAGACCTCCTGTGGCTCAGGTAGATAACCTTATGGTGTCTAATATTACTGGCAATGGGTTTGAAGATTATAGAAGTCATCCTACTACTCCTACAGAGGTAATGGATGCTTGGGACACTCAGCTTCAGTATAACATGGAAAAAACTGCAGAATATAAAAAGAGAGTAGAAGAGTATGAAGCAGTGGGTCCAGTAGGTGCTTATGAAGCAGGTAAGCAAAGGAGATTTGATGAAATGTCTACCGAAGAAGTACGAGCTACCATTAATCAAGCAGCCAACGAGTTACCTGATGATAAGAAGAATGCCCTTAAGCAAGTACTAAAAAATTCTAAAAATGGTAAAGAGTTAGAAGCTAATCTTAAGAAGCTATTAGAATGCGAAATGTATCTTTTCGAAGATGAAGATGGTATGGAATTTATGGTAGAAGAGTATGTAGACCCCTTAGATTATGACCCAGAGGGTTATACCTCTAAACAAGCAGGAGCGGGTATAGCTTCTGGTATCAATTTTCAAGCTGGAATATTACCTGCTTCAGAGAGAGGTTTCGAAGCTTTAAAGAAAGACCCCTATACTGAAGTATTATCCGATATGGAAGTTGATACTACTAAGGGTTATGGTCAAGGTCAATATGGTAAGAGGGTTAAGGTAAGACATATGAAAAGGGTAAATCTCAAGGTACCTCTTTATAAACTTTACCATAATTTATTTAGTAGATACGGTGGTGCCGATAAGTATGCTTGGGCAGCTAATGCTAATGCCAATGGTGGTTTAAAGCAAACTGAGAAAAGGTTAGTATGTCAACTTCAGGTAGTGGGTAGACCTATGCTAGCAACTTCTCAAATAATCCGTATAGATAACGTAGGAAAACGTTGGTCAGGGCTTTGGTATATAAAACAATGTACTCATTCTATGGACGCTGGTCAAGGGTATATAACTAATATGGAATTAGTAAAGAACAATTCCAAGTCTGGCTCTGTAACTTCTAAAACTGATTTATCTACTCAAAACATTGTAGCTAATGATGCTAAAGCTAATGCTAAAACTAAAAAGGGGCAAGATAAAAAAGCCCTAAGTACTTCTCAGAATCTTAATCTTAACTTTACTTATAATGAGAAGGTATATTACAATGAGCATTTCTTGAATGATAAGGGGGACATAATTGATATCAAGGGTCAAGCTGAGTTTATTCGAAAGAAGGCTTATTATACTGAAGTAAATGCCGATAATCCTCAAGCCTTGGCAGAGGGTATAGTATTATCTACAGGTAATACAGTTACCTCTAAGGGTAAGTTAATCCCGGGCAAGGTATCAGTTAAACAAATCCAAGTGCCTGAAGATTATGGGGTTAAGTTTAATTATATGGCCATAGCTAATCGAGTATACCGAGACATAGCTAAAAGGCATAAGCGAATAGCAAGTCAAATCTATGTAGAAAAATAAGGGTATGAGTTACGAAACAGCAAAGATAATAACCGACGAAGGCTTAGAGGGTCTTGGTCGGTATTACTCTGTTTATCGAGGCATTGTTATTGATAATGACGATGTAGAGAAACATATGAATAGAGTAAAGGTATGTGTTCCAGAGGTAATGGGGGGAGTATTTGCTTGGGCATATCCTAAAGGACAACATGGTTCAATTAGTTCAGGTTTTAAATTCTTAGCTCCTAAAGTGGGAGATACGGTATTTGTTACTTTTGAATTTGGAGATCCAACTAAACCACTCTGGGAATACCATGGTTGGGGAATGAGCCAAATACCTCAACCATTAGATGGTCCTAATAAAATGGGGATAGTTACTCCTGAAGGAAACCTAATAGTCATAGATGATGATAACGGAGAACTCAATTTACATTTCAATGGGCCTGTAAATGTTCGTTCGGAGAAAGAGATAGTAATAAATGCCGAGGGAGATATAAATGTATCTTCTGGAGATTCAGTGATACTTAATACTGGAGAAAATGGTGGAGTAATCAATATTTTTCAATTAACCGAAAAACTAAATCAAACTATCCAAGAACTAGAACAACTTCGCAGTATGTTCAATTCTCATGTACACTCAGGTGTAACTACTGGACCAGGTTCTTCAGGTCCAACTCTAACTCAAGCAACTAAACCTTTCTCACAATTCGTTGTAGACGATTATGAGGATAAAACCTGCATACACTAATGGAAAAGAATTATTTTACAGACTTAGTTGGTATAGGTGTAACTTATCCTATCCAACTTACAACTAATGAAAAGGGTGAAAGAGGTTGGTACCCAGTAAATGGGGATTTTAAACTTATCAGAGATAATATAAGTTCGATATTATATTACATGATAGGCCAGAGATTTCGACAGGAAAACTTTGGTAGTAAACTATGGCAATGTATTGAGGAACCAAACTCACAAGCCCTAAGTTTTATAATTAAAGAGTTTTTAAAACAAGCCATAGGTGCTTGGGAACAAAGGATAACCTTCCAAAATATCACAGTTACTAGAGTTGATGCAAAAATACACATAGAAGTAACCTATGTAGTAAATGGAACAAATTCTAGTCAGTACCTCGATATCACCTATGATAGTTCGGATAATTCATTAAATACACAATAATATGGGAATCACAAATAAATGGCTTAACCCATACCAGAGGTCTTATCAACAGATTAAGGCCAAGCTGGTTGAATCCCTTATGGGACTCAAAGACACTCAAGGTCAGAAACTCATAACGGATTATTCGGAGGGGAATATCTTAATTATTATCCTCTCATTGTTTGCGGCAATTGCCGAAGTACTTCATTACTACGTAGATAACATGGCAAGGGAAACTTTCCTATCTACGGCAAGAAGGTATGATTCGGTAGTTAAACATGGGGCTTTGGTAGATTATCATGCTCGAGCAGCAATTGCTGCTACAGTAGATGTAATCTTATCCAGAAGTATTACTGGTAATTCTATCGGAGCTAAATTAACTATACCTCAAGGTACTCTGTTTACAGATTCTAGTGGTAATTCCTGGTTATCTGCTAGAGACGTAACTTGGTATTCAAATGTAACTACTTGTAAAGTACCTATAGTTCAACACGAGAAGTATACTGCAAGTGCTTTAAATAATATGGTAATACCTACTGGAGATAGAGTTATAATTCATCTGGGTACTCTACCCAATGGTAAGTATTATGAACAAGGTTCTATGTCATTGCAGATAGGTGGGGAAACTTGGGTATTAGTAGATACATTTGCAAAATCCAAACCTACAGACAAACACTTTATGGTTTCAGTAGATGAGGCACTTAATCCTTATATAATGTTTGGGGATGGTACCTTTGGTAAGAAGCCTGCAGCAGGAGCAAAAATAACCAATGTGGTATTCTACTTAACCAATGGTACTCAGGGTAATGTAAAGAGTAATACTATTACTTCTGTACCTTCAGTAATCTCTTCTTCAATTACTGATGCTACCGTAAGTAATGCTTACGATGCCGGAGGTGGTTCAAACTATGAAAACTTTACAATGCTCAAAGAACATATACCTTTGAGTGTAAAGACTTTGGGAGTAGCAATTACCAAAGAGGATTTCGAAAGTTTGGCCATGTTGGTTGATGGGGTAAACAAAGCTAAAGCCGATTATGAATGCGGTAGAAAGCTTACAGTATATATTAGCCCCGATGGTGGAGCTGTTGCTTCTTCTGAATTAATCAATAGGGTATACAATCTATTATCTCAAAGAGCTCCTATGACCACATGGTTGAAGGTTAAATCTGCAGGCAAGGTTCAGATTATTCTAGAGATGGAAGTTACTGGTAAGAAGTCTTATAAGACTGCAGAGATACAAACTCAAATTCTTACAGCATTATACAATGCCTATTCTCCAGAGCAAGCTCAGATAGGTGGAAGCGTAAGGGTATCAGATATATATGCCCTAATAGATAACTTATCAACCGTAGATTACCTTCACCTTACCAAGTTTTATATTAAACCATGGCCCACTACCATTTATGGTAATAAGGAACTAAACCTGGGCCAGTTTAAATTGAATAAGGCTAAAGGGTCTATGACTTACTATATTACCTTCAATTCATCCACTACTTTTACTGTACGTTCTGTATCAAATGGGTATATGGCTACTGGTACTGTAGGTAATTCTATACAGGTAATAGATAAGGCTAATGGTTTTGATTTCTCTTTGGATATTCAGAACAATAGCTATCAGTCTGGTTACAGATATTCTATTACGGTATCAGAACCTAACCATGACTATGAAGACCCCGGTTTTAATTTACCAGTATTTGAAAACGCTTCACAATTGACTTTAACCGTAAAAGAAATTGTATAATGATAAACCTCAAAAATCTAATCGACTTTTTGCCATTCGAGTATAAAGCTCAAGATACCTATAAGGTAAATGGCAAAGGCATCTTAGAGAGGTTTCTAGAAATTTGTGGAGAGCATTTTGAAGATTACATTACAAAGGATATTGAGAATATCTTAGACATTATTGATATAGATAAGGCTCCGGATATGTATCTCAATTTCCTTTGGCAATTCCTCGGAGAAATGCCCTTTGCTTATGGGAACACTATAGATGCACAGAAATGGGCAGAGTACTTTAATGGGTTCTACTCCGATGCTAAACTCCAAGAGTTATCTAAGCTTTGGATAATACCAAAGGAGGGACCCTTTACTTTAACCAGTACTCAAGTAAGAAACATCCTGAAGTATTCGATATCTCTTTTTAAAATAAGAGGTACCTCTGAGTTCTTCGAAATAATGATGAGGCTGTATGGGTTAACCTGCGTAGTAACTGACCCTGCAAAGGCTGATAGTTATGATGGTTGGGTAAAAGGTAATCCGCACTTTGACCAGTATTACCATTATGACGATAAGTATACCTATGATAATACTTTCGATTGTTCTCAATGTATACCGGTAACCTTTAGACTTACCGGTCATGGATATACTTCGAACTCGGCAGCTTTCAGAAAATTTAGAGAAGCCGTAGAGGCTTTCTTTAAAAGATTCATACCCTATCATGTATCTTTCGATATTCAATATGGGTTTACCGTAAATGATGGGTATACAATTAAAGCTGAGTTAGTAAATCCGGACCAACCCAATCTTATTACTTCAGAGGTATATGAAGTACCGGTAAAGGTAACTGTAACTTCAGATTGGATAAATGCTGACCTAAGATATCAGATATCCAGTGATAATATAAATTGGGGTTACACTAAACACGAAAGTGGTTCCATTTTTAATATACCCAGAGCAGGTACTTATTATTTTAGAAGTGTGGGAGACCCTACTAAGGTAACTCAAATCACGGTTAATCAAGAATCTTATAATCGAGTATATTCTATTACTTGTGACCCTATTACTGGAAAGATAACTCCTACTAACCTAAAAGTAAGTACAGTAGTAAGGGCAAACGTATCCTATAAGGGTACCGTGAAAACCTGTAATGTACGATTATCCGGTACTGATATAGTGAAAGTCTCTGGCTCAACTTGGGAATTTTCAGAGCCTGGTACCTACATCTTTGAGATTGTAGAGTTCCCAGTAAAGCAAACTTCATTTGTTGTAACTCGAGAAGAGATTACATATAAGGTAAGATGTACACCTTCTGAATTTAGAGTTGGGGATAAGCAAAGTATTAAAGATGCTACCACTACTCTTACCATTGAATCTAATTATCCAGAATCATTTACTGGTGAACTATACTGTAAGCTAATTGGTGATACTAAGTTGTTTAAGAACGGGGATAAGTTTACTGCTAATAGTTATGGTACTTATAAGTTTAAATGTACACTGGATAAAAGGGAAACAGATGAAGGTGTAGGTATATTCGAAGTAGTATCTGGTAAGACTGCAGTATATAGAATTACGGTTAGCCCACCAACAGTTACATTATTCAATGGCTCTGCCAAGACTACCGTAAAGATACAACGTATCTCTGGTAATGGTGATGATTATAGAGTAAGGGTAATTGAAACTGGAGAAACCTTTGATGCTCAGAATGGATATGTATATACTGCAAATAGGGCAGGGACTTATACCTTCCAGTCAGTAGCTTATCCTACTGCTAAGACTACTCTGGTAGTTAATAACTCTCCAGTAGTATATCAGAACAAGTTAAAGATAGTACCTTCGGATGCTACAGACAGTCATTGGAAAGAACCCAACTGGGCATTACCAGAAGACCAGATAGATGATACTTATGCAGTATACCAATCACTGGATGAGAAGTCTGCTTGTAAGTTCCATCTTGAGGAAATGAAAAATGGGGTCAATGTAAGTGGTACTGCTACCTGTGATGAGAACGGGGAAACCTATAACCTTGATGAGGAAATTGTTCTTATCAAGGCTGGGACTTATACCTTTGTGGCAGATGATGGTTCTTCATTAAGATGTCAAGTAATACTGGAAGATTATCCTACAATCATCGAGATTTCTTGTACTCCTACTTATGCAGAACTAAAGGGGAATGTTAAACAAGTATCTACTTTAATCAAGTGTACTTCTAATAAACCTGACTTCGATAGTCGAATAAGGGAAGTTGGTAAAGTAACTACTTATGACGCAGGTGGTGCTGGTTATGAATTTGTAACTGCACAAGCTGGAGAGTATATATTCGAATCAGTGGTAGATACTTCGAAGAGAACTAAGTTCACCGTAGTAGATGCAGACCTTTTAAGTGTTAGTCCTCAAAAGTTAGAATGGGAACATGATGACCTCTCAGAGAAAACATTTACCATTACAACTTACAGTAATCAATCTTGGCAAATAGTAGAACAATGATAAATTCAACAATCGATAGAATAACAGAAACCACAACTCAGTCTTTATTCAAGACATTCACTGTGGGTATATTGGGAGAGTGTACACAAATATTGTATGATTTGAGATGGATGATAGTCCTTGCAATAATTCTAATCCTATCAGACTTATGGTTTGGGTTATCTGCAAGTAGGTTACAGAAAATCGAAATTCGAAAATCTAGAGCGGGAAGAAGAACTCTAAACAAGATAATAGATTATATCTGCTATGTTCTACTTGGTGCTGTACTTGGTAAAGCTATTGGAGAACCCTATGGGATGAACCCAATAGTAGTATCAATAACGGTTATGGTAATTTGCTACTGTTTCGAAGTAGATAGTATATATGGACACATCTGTGAAATACATGGTATTAAGAAACGGTACAGTATATGGAGAATACTCTTTAAATTGTTAACCCTCAAGTTCAAGGATGTAGGTGAAGCATTTAAAGATATGGCAGAACAGAAAAATCAATTTAAAAATACTAAGGACAATGAAGACGTACTTTAAGTATGAAGGTATTATTAAATCAAAGGAAGCAGCAGAGGCAATTGCTGCTCCTTCTGGTTTAGGGCCATTCTGTGGATTTGGCTCGGCTACCATAAATGGTAACAAGTTAGTGGTATCTCCTCAGGGAGTTGCTGGAAGTAAGTATGCCAATGTAATCAAGGATAGGATTATGGCAAGGTATATGGCAAAGGCTTCGGAAGATGGAGAATTGCCAGACGTGAACTTTGGATGTATTTCAAGAGATGGGTATGTATTTATATCCGATGAACAAACGATTACTATTGAGAACATCCAAGGTACCCAAGGTTCAACAGAAGAAGTATTACTCTTTGCAGTACATACTACTATTTCTGAACCAGTAGATAATCCAGTAGACTTTGTAGCTTATTGGAATGAATCCTCCGAAAGCTTCTACACCTTGTTTAAAAAGTCTCTGGATATTTATTATCCGATTGCCGAAGAGAATCGTACACCGGATATCATTAATAATGATGTATATTCTAATTACGATATGACCTATAGCAATCTTCTAGAGCTGGTAGAGAGTGCTTGCCCTTATTACTCTAATAATAAAACTTCGGTTGTTCTTATCGGAGTATATGGTAAGGGTACTGATGCAATGACTAAACGAAATGAGAACTTTGCTATCGTACCCTATCAGGGTAAGTTCCAAGAAATCCCTTATACTACTGCTGCCCAGAGTATGATGAAAGAATCAGTGAAAAGAGTAGAACAGATAAATTCAGGCTTTCCAGTAGTAGATGAATCTGGTACTAAGTTAAATATCAAGCAATACATTGATAGTCAAATTGAGGCTATCAGAAAAGAATTCTCTGAATCTCTGAGTACTGCTAACTTACCAATCGGTTCTATTATTCTTTGGGAAACCGATGTAATACCCGATGGTTGGGCAGAATATACTAAGGCAGCTGGTAGAATAGTTATTGGTTACCAAGCTGGAGGTGTTCAAATTGGGGATGAAGTAATGTTACAGAATGTTGGAGATTACTATACACCAACTAAGGGTAATTTCTTAATCTCTATTAAAGGTGATGACCTTCCTAAGCATAGGCATGCTCTTGGTGTATCTAAAGGTAAACAAGATAATGCCAATAACTGGGAGAACGTTCGTCCTCAATCTTTCTTTAATAGGGAGACAGGATTGAATGGTGATTTCGGTAGAGGAACTCCTACCAAGGGTATTCAGGATGGTGCTATCGTAGTAAGCTGGAATCTATTAGGGGAATCTTTCTTACAAGAAACTTCGGTAGAAACTTTGGATATTGAGAAATTGCCACCGACTATTACATTACGATATATCCAAAAAATATCATCATAAAGTTGTTTATTAGTTATTTAGTAGTATTAAAACTCATGTGTATTATTTGTATTGTTTAAGAGTAAACACTTGTTTGTTTACAATCTGTGTTTTGCGTAGTAAAAATTAATTGGGAGAGGGACGTTGGGAAACGCCCCTTTTCTTTCGTGTTAATACTTAAGTTCTTCTTTAGCTCGGTCTTCCCAATATTGTATATCTTGTCTAAGTTCTGATATATATCTCATAGATTCATTAGTCTTAGGCATTTCGAAAAATTCGATAATCATTATATTAGTTATTCGAGTACTATTTTCAAGCCTTTCCTTGATAAAAGGGGGAGGAGTAATTAATACCTCAAACAAAAGATAGGCATCTGGAGAAAGCTTATCCTTCATATAAGTATACATCATATCAAGCATTTCTGATTTAGCTTTCTCTTCTTCGGTATCATCCTCTAATTCTTTATCATTATCGAATAAGTCATCGAGTTTAAAGAGGCTTTGATTATACTCTGCCTGTTCTCCGTATGCAGAATGAAGCAATTTATTTTTGAATGTACTAAGTGATGCAAGGATTCTTGCTTTAAGATGTTCTTCAGTACATTCACCATAGTATTTGTTGAAAACAAATAACATCTTATCCCAGAAATAAGATTGGATAATATCCGGTGTAAGATTAAACCGTTTATAATCAATCTGTCTGGTAAGGTTTCTAATTACTGGCTTACAAACTTTATAAAGTCTGTTGAAAGTAGCTTCATCATATTCTTGCATAGGTTTTAATCGATGAAGCTCTGAACCGTTATTTCCTTTACTTTTTCCCATGTTTTTAAATATTCGTTATGCAAATATAAGTATTTTTTCTTATATAAAATAATAATATTAAATATTCGGGAGCTTAAGGTAGTGGATTAGTAGTTTCTAGATAGATGTCAACATACTTAGAACTATCTCGGTACTATCAAAATCTATTAGTTTATATAATATTGCAATATAGATATGAAGAAATTTAAAGACAACATCAAGTTCAGTTTTTCTCCTGAGTTTCAGTTCGAGATACTCAGGTTTGTTTTAAAAGATAAGGAAGGAGGATTAGTACTCAAAAGGATTAAATCCAATTACCTGGTTCTCATAGAACACTCCCTTATCTTCGAGGGTATATCAAAATATTTTAAGAAGCAAGGCAGAATGCCCTCCGAGAATATCTTAAAGGAAGTATTAAAAGAGTTACTAGAATCTAAAACCTATGTGGATTTGGTAACTAAAGATGATATACCCAATATTAATAAACTAATAAGTAATCTCTATCATATACCCCTATCGGATTCTGATTATATAAAAGAAAAGATATATCAGTTCTCTACTTATGTTGAGATGAAGAACTTAAATGATTCCTTCGATTTGGATAATTTCGAACAATATGAAGAATATTCAAGGAAGATTGAAAAGGTACTTCAGAAAAGTAAACCTAAGAAAGAGGATGAACCCTTATATATGATTCGGGATATTACTGAGAGACAGTTTAGAAGACAATCAGAACCTTCAGTTATACCTTGCCCATTTAGGCAGTTGAATGAACTAACTAATGCAGGAGGTTATCCAGAGCATTCTGTTAATGTGATACTAGATAAACCCAAGGCAAAGAAAACCTTCTTTATGGTAAACCTTGCAAGAGGTTATCTCAGAATGAAGAAGTCAGTATTATATATTGATACAGAAAATGGCCAAGAACAAATCATGGACCGTTTTATTCAATCCAGTATCAATAAAACTAAGAAGGAATTATACTCTGGTGAGTATGATAAACTTGAGGCAAAGCATTTAAGGAAACTTGCAAGGTTTGGAGTTGAATTAGTAGTTGAGCGTGTACCAGCGATGATTACTAATACCACTTATATAAGAGAGAAGATAATTCAACTTCGTAATCAAGGAATCGATATTAAAGTTCTTATGGTTGACTACGCTGGTAAACTTGCATCAATAGCGGGGGATAGGGAAGATTTCGAAAGAATATCTAATGTATATATAGACTTGAGTAACTTAGCCGAAGAAATGAAACTTGATATAATCTGGACTGCACATCATATTACTAGAGAGGGTAAAAAACATAGAAAAACCAGATATGATGAAAATGATATATCTGGTTCTATAGCCATAGTAAGAAATGCTCAAGTAATTATGGGGTTAAATGCTACAGAACAAGAAGAAAGGGATG
>ERZ780129.50-NODE-50-length-39590-cov-41.7037_pt1 | contig 39590 bp, 65 predicted proteins | sample MGYA00511368_ERZ780129 | MGnify/ENA primary metagenome ERZ780129 (study PRJEB29588, sample SAMEA2152467) | human gut metagenome | biome: human gut; feature: human-associated habitat; material: faeces | place: Denmark | collected 2008/2010 ...
GACGAATTACTTTGAGGTGTTCGGCGGCAAGGATGAGGCCAGCTATACGCTGATCCAAGGCCGGACGCTGGCGGGTGTGCTGCTGGACGAAGTGGTGCTGATGCCGCGCTCGTTTGTGGAACAGGCGCTTGCACGTTGTTCCGTTGACGGTGCGCGGTTGTGGTTCTCCTGTAACCCAGGCAGTCCACATCACTGGTTCTATCAGGAGTGGATCAAGCGAAGCCGTGAGCGCAACGCACTGTATCTACATTTTGAAATGACGGACAACCCCGGCCTGAGCAAGCGCACCCTCGAACGGTACGAGAATATGTATGCCGGTATATTTTATGACCGGTATGTGCGCGGCCTGTGGGTAGCGGCAGAGGGCATCGTTTATAAGGACTTTGCCAACGATACAGAAAAGTATTTGATCGGAGACCCTTTGGAGTGGGCCAAGCAAAACGGCGCCAGCTTTTCAATCATTTCAATTGGCGTTGACTTCGGTGGTACAAAGTCCGCAACGAAATTTCAAGCCACCGGGATCACAAAAGATTTCCGTGTTGTGGCGTTGGAAGAAGAATACATCAAAAACGAAGAGATTGACCCGAATGCATTAAACCGGCGTTTTGCTACGTTCTGCCAGCTGATAACGTCAAAGTATGGGTACAGCCAGACAAGAGCGGATAGCGCGGAAACGGTGCTAATTCGTGGGTTAGATCATACCGCGCAAAAAATGCGCCTCGGAACGCAGGTCAAGAATGCAATGAAACTGCAAATCACAGATAGAATCAGGCTTGTGGTGCTGCTGATGAAACAGGGTCGTTTTAAGGTTTCGCGCAACTGCCCGCATCTGATCGATGCACTGCAAACCGCGATTTATGATCCTGATAAATTTGAGGACGAGCGCTTGGATGACGGCACGTCCGACATCGACAGTTTGGATGCTTTTGAGTACAGCATTGAGCCTTATTACAAAGACCTGGAACGTGCCGGGCACATGATGGGACGGTGAAATAGTGAATATTCGGAGAGCATTAAAGGATCTTGGGTTTGACACGGTCGACAATAAATTCTATTCTCTGATCGACCTGTGGGCCGCATGGTATAAGGGAAACGTTGAAGATTTCCACAGCTATACGGTGTGGAATGGAATTGAAGAGCTGGAGTGCCACCGGTATTCGGTGGGAATGGGAAAGAAAGTCTGCGAGGACTGGGCCAACCTCTTAATGAACGAGCGAGTCAACATCACGCTTGAAGGCAAACAGGAACAGGAATTTATCGATACTGTTTTTGCCGATAACAACTGGGAGGTCAAGGCTAACGAATCGCAGGAGCGCAAAGCGGCAGTAGGAACCGTCGCGTATGTGCCGGTGATGGAAGGCATGGGAATTAACCCAGATACAGCAGAAATCATTGACTCTGGCCGCATTCGCATCAACTACGTCAGCGCCTGGAACATCTACCCGCTGACGTGGGATAACGGCGTTATCCGCGAGTGTGCGTTCGCATCCACTCGGAAGGTCGATGAAACAGAATATACTTACATCCAGGTGCACCGGCTGCGCAACGGCGAGTATGACATTGAGAACCATCTGTATGATGCGGAGGAAGTACCGCTGGCCAGCGTGAAAGGGTTTGAGACAATTCCTCCGGTGATTCATACCGGCAGCGACAAGCCGCAGTTTGTGATTGACCGGCTGAACATTGCAAACTCTGACGAAAACAACCCGCTTGGCGTGGCTGCGTTTGCCCACGCCATCGACCAGCTTAAGAGCGTTGACATCACCTATGATAGCTATGTGAACGAATTTGTGTTGGGCAAGAAGCGCATTGTGGTGCAGCCGGAGGCAACCCAGAGCATTGATGGTCGGCCAGTGTTTGATAAGCGTGAGACCGTTTATTATGTACTTCCGGAGGACAGAGGCGGCAACGGCAACATCTTGCAGCAGGTCGATATGTCGCTACGGACGGCGGAGTTTAACACCGGCATGCAAGATATGTTGAACATCCTGTCCAGCAAGTGCGGTTTTGGTGAGAACCATTACAAATTCAACCAGGGCAGCATCGCAACTGCCACGCAGGTCATCAGCGAGAACAGCACCCTGTTCCGCACGGTCAAAAAACATGAAATTGTGCTTGAACGGGCAATCACAGAGTTGTGCCGGAGCTTGCTCCGCATGGGAAATCGGTACATGGGCGCATCCCTCAATGAGGACGTCCAGATCTCCATTGACTTTGACGATTCCATCATTGAGGACAAGGGCCAGGACTTTAACCGTGACGTGCAGCTTCTTAACGCTGGCATCATGAACGATTGGGAGTTCCGTATGCGCTGGATGAACGAGGACGAGGCGACCGCAAAGGCGGCGCTGCCGAAGGCACATGACATGGTAACCGAGGAAGAAACGGAGGTCGAGTAATGGGATTTGGAGAAAACACTGGGCCTTTTTGGGTTGTGAAAAATGAGCCGGTATCCATTTACCCCGGAACTACTTGATGCGCTCCCAGAGGAGCTGGCAGAACTGTTCCGGGCGCTTGAGCTTGTGTTGCTGGATGAAATCTGCTCCCGGTTGAAAGTTGCGGATGAACTGAACGAGGTAACGGTGCAGGACATCAAGGCGCTGCGGGCGCACGGCATTGACCTTAAAAAGATTAAAAAGGCCATACAAAAAGCAACCGGCATAAGTGAGCAGAAATTAAACAAACTGCTTGATGATGTTGTGGAACGCAATCAGCAGTATTACACCAATGTCATTGACCTTGCGCATATCACTCAGCCGGAAACGCTGGTAAGCATCGAGGACACCTGGGCCATATACCAGCAGACAAAGCGGGACTTGCGCAATATAACACAATCAATGGGCTTTTTGGTGGACGCTGGGCGCACAATGCTCCCACCTGCCAAAGCGTACCAATGGGCACTTGACAGCGCAGCGTTGCAGGTGCAGAGCGGTGCAATTAACTACAATCAGGCAATTAAAACGGCGGTAAAGGAACTTGCGGACAGCGGGCTGAAAGTGGTTGACTACGAAAGCGGCCATCGGGATCATGTCGATGTTGCCGTGCGAAGAGCCGTAATGACCGGCGTATCTCAAATCTGCGCCAAGTATACGGAGCAATCCTCAGAATATCTGGATACGCCCTATTTTGAAGTATCGGCCCATGTTGGCGCGCGAGATAAGCCGGGACCGTCACCGTGGTCATCGCATAAGGATTGGCAAGGACGTGTTTACAGCGTCCGTGTAGGGGACATTTACCCGAGCATTTATGATGTTTGCGGCCTGGGCGCTGTTGACGGCCTGGAAGGGGTCAACTGCCGCCACAGGCGGTTCCCGTGGGTTGAGGGCGTGTCCGAGCGCACTTACACGAATGAACAGTTGGAGCACATCGATGATGACCACGGATGCACGTTTGATGGCAAGGATTACACGGCATACGAGGCAACCCAGATGCAGCGCCGTATTGAGCGAACGGTTAGAAAGCTAAAGCGTGAAAAAGCCGCCTACAAGGCCGCAGGATTGCATGAAGATGAGACTGCGGTAAACATACGGCTACGGCGGTTAAACGCTAAATACAAGGCGTTCAGCGTGAAAGCTGGCCTGCCGGAGCAACCGGAGCGGATGCGCATCTATTTTACGGATGACGCAATGTTAAAAACGGCAAATGCCATGAAAACGCATCGGGCAAAAGTGGAAGTGTCTAACGCTAAAGACGATAGAGACACTCTTGAGTTTTTCGGCGCAGACGCAAGAGATAACTTGAATTCTATTGTGAAAAGACGTACAATGAAGCTGGAAAATGGCTTTGCTTGCTTCCCGGACGGTGACCCGCTGAATGAAAATGTTAAAAGGGTAAAACCTCTTAAAACATATTTTGACGTCGCTATGCACGGAAGCCAGACGGCAGTCGGATTTGGCACAAAAGAACTCAATATGTCACCGCGCTTACTTGCCGCAGTCATTCGGCATAGTAAAGGGTGGAATGGCCAGAAAGTTCGTTTGCTATCTTGCAGCACAGGCGCACGCATGGAAAACGATTATTGCTTTGCAGAAGAGCTGGCAAATGCACTTGGCGTTGAAGTGAAAGCCCCAGACGATGTGCTTTTTATTTCCGGTGCTGGCGTACTGAAAGTAGGAACACATGGGGAAGGAAATATTTTGCCGTTTACCCCAAATCAAAGAGGAAGGAGAAAGTGACATGGATTTCGGTTTTTTTAAAGGATTGCCATACAAGAATTCTATTGAGAATTTTGAAGACTATAAGAAATACAAAAATAGTATCCCAAAAGAAGCGATTTTAAGCCACATTTCCTCCCTCGATGCCGGGTTGACATCGCTGCCCAGTTTTGATATGTTTACTGGAGAAGAACTTCACGCAGGTATGTTTTGGGACGGTAAATTCACCTTCCCGTATGAGTTCCTGCATTACTACAAGAATTATGACATTGGCGTCCCCTATGAGTATGAAGCATATTTGAAAGAAATCGGGGTAGGCTAATGGATGATAAACTGATGCAGGCCATCGAGGCTATTATCCGGCGCGGAAATGACGCGGAGATCCGGCGCAAGGGTGACGGATACATTGTGTTAGAGGTCAAGAAAACAATCAAATATTCAACTCCCGCGTAATTGGGCGCGGGAAAGGGCAATAGGAGCCAACTGCTGAGGAATTCTCGGTGGTTAGCTCTTTTGTTTTAAGTAAAACCCGCAAAGCACAGCGGTTTTTATAAAAACTATCGTCTGCGAAGAAACGCGGCCAAAGAAAAGGAGATAGTGTCATGGAACTTACACGAAAACTTTTGAAGGGTATGGGTCTCACCGATGAGCAGGTAGATACCATCATCGAAGCGCATACCGACACTGTGGACGGCCTAAAGGCGGATGTGACCCGCTACAAGGCCGATGCGGAGAAGCTGCCCGGCGTTCAGAAGCAGTTGGACGACCTCAAGGCGGCAGGTGACGGCGGTTATAAGGAGAAGTACGAGAAGGAACACTCGGCCTTTGAAGCCTTTAAGACCGACATCACGGCAAAGGAGAGCAAGGCGGCAAAGGAAAGGGCCGTCCGGGCTTACTTTGAGAGCAAAAACATCACCGGCGCAAATCTCGACCTTGCCATGCGCGGATGCGGCGAGGAAATGTCTGCCTTGGAGCTGGACGGCGAGAAGATCAAGGACACCAAGAGCCTTGACGCTCTCGTAGACGGCACTTATAAGAGCCTTGTTTCTAAGCCTGCTGTCCGGCTGGACATGGGCGCACGGCTCAACGAGGGCGGCAAGCCTATGACCAAGGACGAGATTATGAAAATCACCGACAGAACGGAGCGGCGCGCTGCAATCGCCGCAAATATGGATTTGTTTAGAAAGGAAGAATAAAAATGGCTGTTGATCCTAAGCTGATTAAGAAGGAAGATCTTGCCCGTGTTCGCGAGATCGAGTTTACCGAAATGTTCGGCTATTCCATCAAGAAGTTGATGGAGGCTCTGGGCGTTACCCGCAAGATCGCCAAGCAGGCCGGTACTGTGCTCAAGAGCTACAAGGCTACCGGAACTCTGGAAGACGGCGCTGTGGCCGAGGGCGAGACCATCCCTCTGAGCAAGTACAAGACCGAGGCTGTGAACTACAAGGAGATCACCTTGAAGAAGTGGCGTAAGGCCACTTCTGCCGAGGCAATCACTGATCGCGGCTACGATCAGGCCGTCGAAATGACCACCGATGAAATGCTGAAGGACGTGCAGAAAGGTATCCGCAAGGATTTCTTTGGCTTCCTCGCAACCGGTACTGGCACGGCCAGCGGTGCTACCTTCCAGGCGACCTTGGCTCAGGCATGGGGCCAGCTGCAGGTGCTGTTCGAGGATGACGAGATCGGCGCAGTGTATTTCATGAACCCGCTGGATGTTGCGGACTATCTCGCAACTGCCAACATCACCCTGCAGACCGCTTTCGGCATGACCTATGTCGAGAACTTTCTCGGCCTGGGCACCGTGATTCTGAACTCCAGCGTCCCCAAGGGAAAGATTTACGCCACCGCCAAGGACAACATCGTCCTGTACTACATCCCTGTGAACGGCGCAGATCTGGGCGAGGTGTTCAACTTCACCACCGACGCCACCGGTTATATCGGTATCCATGAGGAACCCGATTACACCAACATGACCGCATCCGATACCGTTATCAACGGCATGGTGTTGTTCGCCGAGCGCATTGACGGCGTGGTTGTCGGCTCCATCACTCCGGCAGTGGGGGGCTAAGCGAACTGCTGAGTGAGCCTGACCCTGAAACTTCTTCTTTCTCCAACATGACAAAAGCCCAACTGCTTGATTATGCCAGGGGAAACGGGGTGGACGGGGTCAGCAGTTCAATGCGCAAGGCTGACATAATCGCAGTATTGGAAGGGAGCTGACCCGTATGACTTACGCAGACTTTGAATACTACTTCGGCACTTATATGGGCGCTGTGAGCGAAAATGACTTCCCGCGTCTTGTTGTCCGCGCCAGCTCTTTCCTCGATTACTACACGCGCAACAAAGCTAAAGGCCACGCCGATCTGGACGCGGTAAAGATGTGCTGCTGTGCGCTGGTTGACAAGTATGCGGTCATCGAAGCGGCGCAGACGCTTGCCGTGAAAAACCTTGCAAACGCTGCGGAAAATGACGCGGAAGTCAAAAGCGAAACAGTAGGCAGCTATTCCAGAACACTTGCAACGGGCGGGGAATCCGCCCTGTCTGCACTCAATACGACGGACGGGGTAAGGAAACTGCTTGCGGAAACGTGCATGGAATATCTTGCCCCTACCGGGCTGCTGTATCGCGGAGGTGGTTGTAGATGTACGCTCCCCACATTGTAACGATTTACAACATCGTGCAGGAGATCGACCCGACAACGCTTGATGAGGTCGAGAAGGTTTATGCCACAATCTTGCGCGGTGTGATGCTGCAAGCGTCAAAGGGCGTGAATGTGCGCGAAAGCGGCCTTGAAAGTGCCGACGCTGTGAATCTGTATATCCCGTTCGCCGTGGAAGCGGTGGACGGGGTAACAGGGAAGCCGAAAACTTACATCGGGCCGCAATCGTTTTTCAAAGCGGCGGATAAGTCTGGACTGTGGACGCTCTCATACAATGGCAACGGCGGCATGACGTGCTTTGTAAAGGGCGAATTCGTTTCGGACAACATGACCGTCGTACTGAGCCATGACGATTGCTACAACGTGACCAAGGTTGATGCGATGGACTACGGTAGCCCCGATATGCAACACTGGGAAGTTGGAGGTGCGTAATGGGCATCAAGTTTTCCGTGCATACCGATGGAATGGACGCTGTAAGAACTGCCGTTGCAAAGGCTTGTGCGCGCGCTGAACACGTTTTAGCCGAGCAGATGGAGAAAGATACTCAGCCTTTTGTGCCGATGCTCACAGGCTCGTTAACGCAGCGCACAAGGGTAGTTGGCAACGACATCATCTACCCCGGCCCTTACGCGAGATTCTTGTATTACGGGAAAGTCATGGTTGACCCGAATACCGGCAGCACATACGCGCCAAAAGGCGGTACAAAGGTCGTGACTGACCGCAATTTAGTGTTCAACCACACGGCGCATCCACAGGCACAAGCCCATTGGTGTGAAGCATCAAAAGCGCAGAACCTCGATAAGTGGTTGCGTGTAGCAGAAAAGGCGGTGAAGAAGTACGGAACAGGTTAAAAAGACGGAGCAGGTTAAAAAAACGGTATCGGCAGCGAAAGAGGATCAAGTCTCCCGAAAGTTGCTTGCGTGGTTAAACACGTTCCCTGACAAGCCGGTTGATTTAATCCGGTTCGAATTTCTTCCCGCCGATACTCCGGCGATGGCGCTGTCCACGATTCAGGCGGCGTATATCGTCAGGAAATACATCCTCGGCGGATATCAGGCGGAATACCAATTCAAGGTTATTTACCGCATGAAACCGGGGAATAGCAACGACAAACGGCTCAAAGCTGACGAGCTGCTTAACGCCTTGGGCGATTGGGCAACAAGCGAAACGCCGCCTGACATTGGCGACGGTCGCCGCGTCATCCGTATTGAGCCTACAACGCGATCCTCTCTTTTTGCCGTGTATGAAAACGGTGACGAGGATCATCAAATCCTTATGAAAATGAACTACGAGGTGATTAAAAATGGCTGATATGACCTTTAACACCACGGCGGGGCAGACCGTAGACCGCGAACTTCTGATTGCGTATCTCAACACGGGCGAAACTGGAACCCCTACGTGGTCTCCCCTCGGTACGCGCGTCACGGATTCCAGCATGGAATATGATTGGCAGGAGGATTCCTCGAAAGATATTCTTGGAACGACGCGCACGACCATGAAGAAACCCATTATCACGCAGACCTTTGACCCGTCTAATCTGGACGCTGGCGACCCTGCCATCGTCAAGGTTTGGAACCTTGCGGTCAAGGAGCAGAACGCGGCGGCGCTGGCGAATCAGGACGTGCTGATTGTCCATGCTTATGCAGGCACGGCAAAGACTGCGGTATTTGCGGAGCGTTATTCGTCCTGCATGGTTAAGCCTTCTTCCCTCGGCGGCGAGGGCGGCGGCTTTGTCGGTATGCCTATCGACGTGACGCTTGGCGGCACGCGCACGGTCGGCACCGCCGCTGTCTCTGGCAATACGGTCACTTTTACCGAGGGCGAATAACAAATAGAGGGCTGGCGTCTGTCAGCCCTCATTTTGGAGGAATATATGGAACTCACTTTTGATTCCGGTGTAAAGGAATATACCATTCGCGGCGTAAACGGCGTTGTAACGGTGTACTTTAACCCTGCGGATGTCAACTTCGCAAAGAAAGCATACAAAACGTTTGATGATCTGCGCAAGAAGCAGGAGACCCGCGCAAAGACGCTTGAAAAGGATATCCCCAATGATGAGCTTTTCGACATGGTTGATTCTCTTGACAAGGAAATGCGCAGCATCATCAATGACCTGTTCGGGCAGGACATTGCCGATACGCTTTTTGGCAGCGTCAACGCCTATTCCGCGGCCAACGGTGCGCCGGTTTGGCAGAACTTTATGACCGCCATTATCGAACAGTTTGACGAGGCAGTAAAGCGCGAACAGGCGCTTGCCGATGAGAAAATCCGCAAGTATACACAGAAATACCGTAAATGATTTACGATCTTCCAACGTCGCTGAACGTCTGCGGCGTTGACTATGAAATTCGCTCGGACTATCGCGCGGCACTGGACGTGCTGGCGGTATTTGCTGCGGCCGATCTGACCAACGAGCAGAAAGCGCTTGCGGCTCTGGATATCTTTTATCCGGACTTCTTAAAAATGCCAGATGAGCACATTCCAGAAGCCATGAAGCAGATGACATGGTTTCTCGACTGCGGTGACGAGGGCGATAATCGCAAGCGACCTAAATTGATGGACTGGGAGCAGGATTTTCAATACATCGTTTCCCCCATCAATCGTGTTGTTGGGCGGGAAGTGCGGGCAATGTCCTATTTCCACTGGTGGTCTTTCGTTTCGGCGTACTACGAGCTGGGAGATTGTCTGTTTGCGAATATCGTCCGCATCCGAAGTCTAAAGGCCAAAGGGAAAACACTTGACAAAGCCGACCGTGAGTTTTACCGCGAAAATCGGCGCATTATTGACTTAAAGCGGACGCTGGCCGAGGAAGAGACCAATACCATCAATGTGTGGTTAGGCAAAAACGCCAACAAAAGCCCATAATACGGAGGTGATTTTTTGGCTGACGGTGAAATCGTATTCGAAGCGACTATTAGCGATAAAAAACTCCATCAGGAGCTGAACAAAGTAAAAAGCAACATCGAATCCCTGCAAAAGGAATTTAACCGGCTCGGCACCCAAAAAACGCCGATGGAAGACCGGCTGCGCAACATCGGCGCAGAGCTGGATGCGGCAAAACAGGTGCTTGCCGATATGCGCACAGCGCCAAAAGGCACGTATGAAAAAATCGACGTGTCCGAGCAGGCCGAGCGCGTGCGAATGCTGCAAAGCGAATTCAACAAAACTGCAAATAGCATTGACAAGCTCAACGAAAAGCTCAACAAAACCGGCGATAAGATTTCCGACGCGAAAACGCAGGCGGTTGAATTATCACGACAAATCGATGGACGATCCAAAGGTGCTGGACTGCGCAACGCAACCGAAGCGGCGGCAGATTCCATGAAAGTTTTTGGACAGCGAGTAAAATCTGTTGTCCGCAGTGCCCTTGTTTTTACGGTTATTACCCAAGCATTAACAAAAGTGCGCGACTGGGCAAAAAATGTCGTAATGGTAAACTCCGATGCAAGAGAATCCATTGCGCAGCTTAAAGGAGCGCTTTTGACACTGGCACAGCCTCTTGTAAGCGTAATTGTCCCCGCCTTTACACTGCTTGTAAAAGTAATTACGGCAGTAGTCTTGCAGATCACGCGCCTTGTGGCGCTTATTTCTGGCAAGAGCGTCAAAGCAACAGCAGATTCCGCAAAGGCTCTTAATAAGCAAACAAATGCTTTAAAGGGAACCGGAAATGCAGCAAAAAAAGCTGCTGGACAGCTTGCGGCGTTTGATGAGATCAACCAGATTTCCACCGATACCGCGGATAACGCGGGCGGCGGTGCATCCGCTGACGCGATCACGCCTGACTTTAGCTACATGGACGAGATCAACGACAAGCTCAAGAAAATTGCTGATGCGGTCATGCTAATTGCCGCAGGGTTGGCCCTGTGGAAACTTGGCAGCTCTCTCCCCGGAACGTTGGGAAAGATTTTAACAAAACTCGGCGGCATTCTCATTGCTGTTGGCGGTTTAATCATTTTGTGGGAAAGCCTGTCTGACGCATGGAACGACGGCGTTAACTGGAAAAACTTACTCGGATCTCTTGCGGGCGCAGCGGCACTTGCCGGAGGCCTCGCTCTTGCGTTTGGCAAGGTGGGCGCTGGCATTGGACTGGTAGTATCCGGGGCGGCCCTGCTGGTCGCTGCATTGCACGACATGATGGAGGACGGCATGAACCTGGAAAACACGCTGATGAGCGTCGCCGGTCTGATGATTGGTGGCTTGGGAATTGCTGTGCTCACAGGGTCCTGGATTCCGCTCCTGATTGCCGCAATCGCCTCCCTGCTTGTGGCTGTGGTGAACGCCTACGGCGATACAGAGCAGTTCGTCGACGGAATCAAAACCATGCTGGATGGGTTTGTGGCCTTCTTCGCGGGTATTTTCACCGGGGATATTGACCGTGCCATCGGCGGCATCGAAAAAATCTTCAAGGGCTTGCAAAACGTTCTGTTTTCCATTGTGGATGCGCTCAAAAACATGTTCCTGTCGTTCTTGGATTGGCTGGATGAGAAGACTGGCGGGAAGCTCCATGGGATCATCGAGTTCATCAAAAGCTCGGTCACGGGAGCATTCACTTTCATCAAGGATTTTATCGGCAACGCCATGGCAGCCATTAAGAAGATATTCACGGGAATCGTTAAATTCCTCTCCGGTGCGTTTACGAGCGACTGGGACAAAGCGTGGGAGGGTATCAAAGATATCTTTGACGGCATATCAACAGCCATCAAGGGGACGTGGGCATCAGCCATCAATGCAATTATCCGTGCATTGAACTGGCTGATCGACAAGGCGAATAAAATCAGCTTCACAGTCCCAGGCTGGGTGCCGGGGCTTGGTGGCAAGCATATTGGCGTCAACATCCCGAAAATCAACGAACTTCAAATCCCCAAACTGGCCCAGGGTGCGGTCATCCCGCCTAACCGCGAGTTTATGGCCGTACTGGGCGACCAGAAGCACGGAACCAACATTGAGGCCCCCCTGGACACCATCAAACAGGCCGTTGCGGAGGTGCTAGGGCAAGGCAGCGACCGGCCCATTACCATCATTGTCCAAATGGACGGCAAGGAGATGTTCCGGCAGATGGTGCGGGAAAACAACTCCCAGGTGCGCATGAACGGCAAAAGCCCGCTGCTGACGTGAGGTGACGCATGGAAGTACTTAAGGTAACAAAGAAATCCGGGGCGGTGGTATCTCTCCCGGCCCCGGATGAACTGAAATGGAACATTTCCGACCTAGACGCAGATGGGACCGGCAGAAACCAGAACGGCGATATGTTCCGCGACCGCGTGGCCGTGAAGCGCAAGCTGGAATGCTCCTGGCGGCCACTCGTCTCTGCTGAAATGGCCAAGCTTTTGCAAGCCGTGGACGATGTGTTTTTCAGCCTTACATACCCCGATGCGATGACCGGCACCGACCGCACTATGACGTGCTACGTAGGCGACCGGTCATCGCCAATCATGCGGCCCGAAACCGATGGGAAATGGCTGTGGGGCGGGCTGTCCATGAATTTTGTGGAGAGGTGAGGCGATGTACAGGGTATCAACCGCGTTTCACACCGCATTTGCAGATTATGGCCGGGAAATCAAAGGCAAAGTCATATTTAACGGCCAGACGGAGCTGGACGGGGACTATGTGCAGGAGATCACCGCAACACCGGCGTTTGACTCCTCGGACGGAATCTCCGTCGGCTCTGCCTGTTCCGGGCGGTGCAAAATCCGCATTTTTAAGCCAGACGAGCCGTTGCAATTGTCCGGCGGGTACTTTGTGCCGTATATCGGCATCTACGTTCCTGGTGGTGATACAGGCACGACAGCCATTGCCGGTCAAGCTGTGGCCGGTAAGGCAATCGCCGGTGTAAGCACCGCAGCGTCTGTGGTGGAATATGTCTCCCTGGGCCGATACTATATCCCCGCAGACGGCGTGGAAAATTTGGTGTATGGCTGGGAAATCACCGGCTATGACCAGATGGCATCCTTGACGGAGCAGTACACCCCGCAAATTGGGTTCCCCGCCACGCCAGACGATATGCTGACGGACTTGTGTGCGCAAAGCGGCCTGACTCCCCCAACGGTGACTTTCCCGGACATGACAATCGAATCTGTGTTTGAGGGGACCATCCGACAGCAGCTGGGGTGGCTGGCTGGACTGTGCGGACAGTCCGCGCACTTCGACCGGGACGGCAATCTGGTGTTCAAGTGGTACTCAAAAACCACCTTCCAGGTCAGCCGGGAGCAACAGTACATGTCCGGCCTGACCCGCACGGCAGACGGTCTGTACACGGTATCCAGCCTCACCACCGGAACGGAAGATGAACCCATTACGTCCGGCACCGGCTTGGGCATCACGGCCACAAATCCGTACATGAACCAGGCCGTTGCAGACCTGATTCAGCCGGAGTTAGAGATATCTTTTCAGCCCTGCGACGTGAAATGGCGCTGCGACCCGTCTGTTGAGGTGGGAGACGTTATCCGGGTGGAGGGCGATACCGGCGAGTGGCTGGACGTGTGTGTTATGGAGCAGGAAATTCACCTGTACGGTGGCCTGTCCTGCACCATGCACAGTTACGCCCCACAGGACGCGGATTACGCCATGGAAAGCCCTACGGAACAGCGCATTAAGCGGGCTTATGAGGGCCTTACCAAGGCCATGCAGAACGCCACACAGAAGATCATCGGGGCAAAGGGCGGGTATTATGAACTGACTCTGGACGAACAGGGCTTTCCAATCGGCTGGACCCTGCGAGATACGCCCGCCATTACGCCCAATACGCGGATGTGGATTATGTCCACAGGCGGGCTGGGATTCTCCAAGGACGGCGGAAATACCATTTCCGGCGTTGCCTTGACCATGGACGGTGAGATCAACGCAAATGTCATCACCGCCGGACAAATGTCCGCAGAAAGAGTCACCGTCAACGGCCAGACGCTTTCGGACTTCATCGACGCCAGTATCGACGATGACGGCCATCCGGTGCTGCGTATTGGCTCCTCTGCATCGGAAATCGTGCTGAAGGAGTACAACGACAAAATCGGATTCTACGACACTTCCGGGACCCTTCTGGCGTACTGGAACAACAACAGCTTTGAGCTGGTGGAACTGAGCAAGTTCCGTCTGGGTCCTATGGGCATTGTCGTACAGCCTAACGGGTCCGTGTCCTTCGTGGGGGTGAATTGATGGCAAGCATTTATGGGCCGGTATCGGCCACCGGCTGGCAATTGCGGCTGGATTACAGCGTATCCCAGAGCATCGCGGACAACAAGTCCACGCTGGCCCTTACGCTGTACATCTATGACGGCACCGGCGAGAGCTACAACCTGGACGCCAATAGTTGCTATTACACTCTGCAAGGCACCAAGGTGTATAACCCGTACCGGTACAATTCCATGGGCTGGTACAAGCTGGGCAGCAAGTCCATCACCGTGGCCCATAACAATATGGGCAAGGGGTCTGTGGTGCTCTCTGCGGACTGGCACAGTGGGTTTACATCATCCTACACACCGTCCAGCCTGACGGTTTCAGGCACGGTCAATCTCCCGGATATCCCCCGGGCATCATCCGTGTCGGCATCCGGGCTTGTGCTGGGTTCTGCCGGTTCACTTACAGTGACCCGGGCCGTGAGCACTTTTACGCACACCATCAAACTCAAGTGCGGCTCTGCGGCACAGGTAACTGTGGCGACAAAATCCAGCGCCACATCCATATCGTATACGCCGCCCTTGGATTGGGCCGCGCAGAATACGTCTGGAATCTCCGTAAACATTACGGCGGAAATTACCACCTACAACGGGGACGCCGTAGTGGGCACCAATACGACCACCCTGACGGCCTCCATCCCTGCATCGGTAAAACCCACCCTGTCCGTGAGTCTGTCCGACACTTCCGGGTATCAGCTCACATACGGCTGGGTGCAGGGCAAGAGCGCGCTGAAAGCCACGTTTGCTGCCGCTGGGTCTTATGGCAGCACCATCAAGGCCAAGTCTCTGACCATCGGCGGAAAAGCCGCCAGCCCGGACGGGGCGAATGTCCTTACAGAAAGCGGCACAATGGCCGTTGTAGCCACCGTCACGGACAGCAGAGGGCGCACGGCATCTGTTACCCAGAATATCACCGTAAACGCCTACAGCGGCCCTGGAATCCAGGATTTGACCTTTTTGCGTGGCGACTACTCCGGCGGGACATGGACCGATAACGCCATGGGCGATGATATCAAACTGACGTTTACGCTATCCATCCAGCTGACCGGGAACAAGGCATCTGTGGAGATCACCGGCGCGTCCACGATGGCCGACCAGACCAGCGGTCCAAAGACTGTGTATCTGGTTGCCTTTGGTACGGACACGACCATCGTTGTACAGGTCAAAGCTACGGATTCCCTGGGCACCACGGTAACGCGGGAGATCACCATCCCCACCGTTTCTGTCCCGCTGAACATAAGCTTTACCCTGCCCGGGGTTTGCTTCGGCGGCGTGGCGGAGCACGAAAAGGTGGTAGAGTTCAAATGGCCCATCCGGTATTTGGGGAAAGCTCTCTTGGACTATCTCCACCCCGTCGGAAGCATCTACCAGTCCACGGATGCCACGTCTCCAGCGGACCTGTTTGGCGGCACTTGGGAGCAGATCAAGGACCGGTTTCTGCTGGCGGCTGGCGATTCTCGCGCGGCTGGCTCTACCGGCGGCGAAGAGGAGCACGTCCTGACGGCGGCGGAGATGGCAAACCACACCCACGGCTACGATTACACGGGCCAGAGCGACACCGTCGGCACCGGGGCCATCAAGATCGTGTCTCCCCGCGGCACCGCCAACGCTTACACGGGCAAGGCTACGTCCAACTGCGGCGGCCAGGCCCACAACAACATGCCGCCGTACCTGGCCGTGTACACATGGCGCAGGACGGCGTGAATACGGACGTGTAATGGGCTGACAGCTTGTGCCCGACTCGGGCACCGAAAGGAGTGATCTAATGGCCTTTAGCAAGAAGAACTTTGTGGACAACCAGACGGTTATCGACGCTGATACCCTCAACGCCATCCAGGATGAGCTGATCCGGGTGGCCGGGCTGCTGGGCAAGGACATCGCCGTGGCCATTCCCGCAGTGGTCAGGGTTCTGACCGGCAGCGAATTCAATATCTACTATGCTAATGTGATATCCCAGCAGAACGCCATGTTCTGGTGCAGCGCAGCAAACGGGCTGACTACAAAGCGGTATGGCGATCATCTGTCTATAACGGCCAACGCACCCGGGACGTATCCACTGCAGTGGAAGGTGTACGACTCCGGCTACAGCCTGCTGGCGAGCGGCACATGCACGATCATCGCCGCAGCCAGCAAGGCCGTTACCGCTTCAGCGCTGGTCATCGGCGACAGCACCGTGACCCAGGGCAACTACATCTGTCAAAAGCTCCTGAGCTGTTTCTCAGCCGCCGGAGGAGCACTGACGCTGCTCGGGACCCGGGGCACGGCTCCGGCCAGACATGAGGGACGGGCCGGCTGGAAAGCCTCCGACTACTGCACAAAGGCGGCAGACGGCACATATACAAACCCGTTCTATAACAACGGGTTCGACTTCAGCCACTATATGACCACGCAGGCCTATACCGGCGTGGGCGTGGTGGTTCTCCAACTGGGCATCAACGACATCTTCTATGCCGGGCTGGATTCCTTCTCGGCGGCTGCGACAATCGGGTATCTGGATACCATGGTGAACTCCATCCTGAACTATGACAGCAGCATCAAGGTCATCGTTGATCTGCTCACGCCGCCCAACGGGAACCCCTCCGTTTTTACGGAGAAATACGGCACCAGTCAGATTGACTTCATTTACCGCATGAACACGATCCGCATGTCCAAGGCGCTGATGGAGCACTTTTCCGGCAACATCTCCGTGGCCATCTCGCCCAATAACTGTGTGCTGGATCCGGCTCAGGATATTAACGACGGCGTGCACCCCACGGAGGGCGGCTATGCGAAGCTGGGCCAGATGATCTATGAGACAATGCTGGGTGTGCATAGCGGTGACAGCGGCGGCGGTCAGGTGGCTCCCCTGTGGGATATGACCGGTCGGACAGGTGTTCAGTGGCCGGAGTATTCCGATGGAACCGTGGGAAGGTCCTTCAGCACGGATAAGTACTATTATCCACTGTCTTTCGCCGGGACTACTCAGAGTCCGACCGCTGCGACAATGACGGACTTTGCTGTCGGAACGGATACCCTGGAATTTACGATCCAGGCGGGCGGCGCGTCGGCGTCTCAGCTCTCCGGCTATGGCATCGTGGTCCCGCTGGCGCTGGAAGCCGGGAAAAGCTATACTTTCGCGGCAAAATGCGCCAGTGCAAATAGTGGGGTGAACCTGATGACCTATAACGTAAGCGGCGGCGTATGGACCTACGTGTCCAATGCCAGAGTCTGCTACAGCACCACGGAGCTTTGCTCCGCTTCCATAACCCCGGAGGCCGGGAAGGGGTACGCTATCTGTTTCTCCCAGAAAAGCGGCGGCGTTGGTACGAAAAATGTGTTCAGCCAGATTTCGCTGAAGGAGGCGTGAGCGGCAACCACGTTCCAGCTGCCCAAGGCGCAAAAAAAGGAGGGCGATTAGCCCTCCCGCTTGAGCGCTTGCGTTATCAGGCGCTCGACGTAGTTTGAGATGCTGCGGCCTTCCGCTTCTGCGGCGGCCTGGATTTGCTCTTTGAGCTCCGGCGTGAGCCTGATATATAAACGTTCAGTTTTGTTCATCTTGCCCTCCATCCATCGCGCGGCTGTATGCCAGCGACCAGACACCCTGCTGCTCCATCGACAGGCAGGCGTCAAAGCAAGCTTGGGCCGTGTCGTTGTCGATCTTGCTGTATTGCTCGGCTATAAGCCGCTCGATATCGGGGGTGCTTGCACGCATGTCGTGCAGTTTGTGGACGTAGCGCGAGGCCATCTTTAGCGGGAACCGCTGCGCATTAAGCGTGTCCGTGAGATTGTCGCTGCATGTGGCGCGATAGCAGGCGGCGTAGATGACGGCAAGCGCCTTGACCTGCTCATTGGTCAGTTGTGTAGTCTTTGCCATGGTCGTAATCCTCCTTATCCAATGTCAACGTTGCGGCTAATGCGGGGCTGGTCGGGGTGGGCCTTGCTCCACGCATCCGCGAATGCGATGTCCGTAAACTCGATGTCGTCAGCGAGACGGAGCTTGCCGACGGAGGTGATGGCGTTTGCGACAGTTACGGCGGTCTCCCTGGTCATGGGGGCAAAGTAGAGGGACTTGGCGTACTTGACGATGTCCCAGTACGCGCCATTCGCTGCGTCGTCCAGCGTTAAGGTGTTCGCGCCGCCAAACCAATCCGCAAGGGGTACGCTCTCGCCGATCCGGGACTGCCAGTCGTCGATGATCTGCATCGGGTTCCCGCCGAGGTTGTATACAAGCAGTCTGGCACTGCCGCTGTGGAGCTGGCCCATTCTCTCGATGATATCCATGATGTTGTCCTTTCCGGCCTTGTGGCCTGTTCATTTCTTTTAGCTTGACTATATTGTACGCCTTTTGTGCGTACAAATCAATTGGCAAAATAGCCAAAAATTACACAAAAATTAAAGCAAAATCACAAAATTGAAAGGAGAAATACACATGAAAGAAAACGCGATCAAGGCCGCGCTGGCGGCCGCCCTGGGGGCGCTGTGTGCCTACGGGGTGCAGCTGCTGGTGCCGGTGCTGGTGCTGGTGGTGGTGATGCTGCTGGACTACGCCACCGGCATGACCAAGGCATGGAACGCCGGGGAACTGTCCTCCCGGGTGGGCCTGAAGGGCATCCTGAAAAAGGTGGGCTACCTGGTCATCGTCGCCGTGGCCGCTGTGGTAGACTGGCTGCTGCGCTACGGAGCCGACACCCTGGGCTGGGACTGGCCGGTGGAGTTCCTGTTTGCCAGCATCGTCATTATCTGGCTGGTGATCAACGAGCTGCTGTCCATCCTGGAGAACGTGTCGGCCATTGGTGCGCCGGTGCCTGGGTTCCTCCAGGCCCTGCTCAAGAAGTTGAAAGTACATACCGAAGATACGGCGGCGGACAAGCTGCCGGGAGAGGAGGACAACAACGATGAGTAAGCGAGTGTACATCAGCCCCAGCGACCAGACGGAAAACCGCTATGCCTGGGGCAATACCAACGAGCACGTCCAGTGCCAGAAGATCGCCGAGGCGGAGGCTGCCGCCCTGCGCCGCAGCGGCGTGGAGGTGAAGCTGGCTGCCTTCGGCACCACCATGGCCCAGCGCTGCGCCGAGTCCGACGCCTGGCGCGCGGACATCCACAACTGCGTCCACACCAACGCCTTTAACGGCAAGGTCATGGGCACCCGGATGTTCTGCTACTCAATCCCCGGAAAGGGGTACGACACCTGCAAGTCGGTGTTCGCGGAGCTGGCCCCGCTGACGCCGGGAACGTCTGAAAACATCCAGGTCAACCCCCGGCTGTATGAGGTGCGTGTACCTAATGCGCCGTCGGTGTACTGCGAGTGCGAGTTCCACGACACCACTGAGGGTGCCAAGTGGATTGTGGAGCACACCACGGAGATCGGCGAGGCCATCGCCAAGGGCCTGTGCAAGTATCTGGGCGTGAAATACGTCCCGGCCAGGCAGGAGACTCCCAAGCCCGCCGAGCCTGCCCAGAACGACATCCTGTACCGGGTCCAGGTGGGCGCTTTCGCCGTCCGCGCCAACGCCGAGAAGATGCTCCAGCGTTTGAAGGACGCCGGGTTTGACGGTTTTATCCGGGAAGGTTCAAGATGATGTGAAGAGAGCGTCAAAGTAACGGGTTTAAAAATCTGGACGAAACCGGGGCAACGATGCGCCGACCCCCTGTTTCCGCCAAAGCTCCGCAAGTCCACGGCGAATATAATCGCCATGAATACAACTTACCGAGACATCCGCGCAAAGCTGCGCAGTATGGCCCCTCAGCGTGCCATTGATTACATCGCCGCGCTTGATCTTCCGGGAGACGAGGCGTTTTGCATCATCGCGTGCGACGTCAAGCAACAATCCAGACAGCAGGTGGCAAACAGGCTGTTTGCGTCGGTCGAGTATGTCAAGAAGCGCCGCCGCAACGGTTACCAAAAGATTGCCGACCATATCAAAAACCCATAAAGTAAAGACCCAACAAAGACCTTTTTCAGGCTCTTTGTTGGGTCTTTTTTGCTGTATTTTATAGATATACAAGGGGGTGCGGCGAAATGAGCGTGATGGAACGGCTGTTGATGTGTGGGTATACGGCGGATATGGCACGTGATATATGCAATCAATACGAAGATGACGCCGCTGGATTGCTTTCCCTTGCGCGAATTGTAGAGCTTTTCCACGACGATAGGCGCGAATATGTATAGCTATTACAATGGAAATCCACGAGGTAAAAATGTAGGCGATTGTACCGTCAGAGCCATATCGAAAGCCACCGGTATGGACTGGGGCGCAACGTATCTTGCACTTGCAATAGAAGGGTATTTGGATGGCGATATGCCGTCTGCAAATGCTTGCTGGGGCCGGTATCTCCGCAGCATCGGATACCGGCGGTACATCGTGCCGGACACTTGCCCTGATTGCTACACGGTGGGACAGTTTGCGGAGGATCACCCGGTAGGCACCTATATTCTGGCCCTGTCCGGTCATGTGGTCTGCGTGCAAAATGGCACGATCTGGGACAGCTGGGACAGCAGCAATGAGAACGTATTGTATTACTGGGAAAGGACGGATGAAGCATGAACTATCCTTACTACGGAAACCCCTATATGCCGCCGATGCAGGACAACCTTGCCCAGCTGAGGCAGCAGCAGATGCAGACCATTCCGCCGATGCCGCAAAATCCTCTGCCGCAGAGCGGCGTGCAGTGGGTATCCGGCGAACAGGAGGCAAGAAGCTGGATGGTCGCGCCCAATGCGGCGGTGGCGCTGTGGGATTCTACGGCTCCCACGGTGTACCTGAAACAGGCCGATGCAAGCGGCAAGCCGACGCTCAAAGTATACGACCTTGTAGAGCGGCTTGCAAGCGCCCCTGACGCGCAGAAAGCGCCCGCTGCGGAATATGTGACCCGTAAAGAGTTCGACGCGCTGGCGGCGCTTGTGAGCGAAATGAAGGGCAAGAAGCGCAAGGAGGAAAAGAGCGATGAATAATCCGTTTTTCGGTGCAATGGGCGGCGGCAACGGCTTTATGCAGATGGTGCAGCAGTTCCAGCAGTTCAAGGCAAATTTTCATGGCGACCCCAAAGCAGAGGTCGAAAAACTCTTGCAGAGCGGGAAACTCTCACAAGCTCAGCTGAACCAGTTGCAGCAGATGGCGAAGCAGTTCCAAAGCCTGATGCAGTAAGCAAGTTTAAGCAAGTTTAAGCAAAGTTTAAGCAAAGTGTTTGCTAAATTGTTAGGTTAATCAATATCGTGGCCACGATTTGATAATAAAAAACTGAAAGGAGTTTTTCTATGTCTCTTTCTTCTGACGGCGCTCCCATGCTGACAATGCCCGTGGCACCCACTAACTCCGGCGGCAACGGCGGTTTTGGATGGGATGGTAATGGCAGTTGGTTCATCATCATCCTGTTCCTGTTTGCCTTCCTTGGCTGGGGTAATAACGGCTGGGGCAACAACGGCGGCAATTCCGGCGGCGTGGTAGACGGCTATGTGCTGTCTTCCGATTTTGCCAACATTGAGCGCAAGATGGATCTCATCAACGGTGGGCTGTGCGATGGCTTCTATGCCGCGAACACCACGCTGCTGAACGGCTTTGCCGGTGTCAACCAAAACATGAACAACGGGTTCCAGACCGCTGAACTGTCCCGCGCCAACCAGCAGGCCGCGCTGATGCAGCAGCTCAACGCCATGCAGATGCAGGCTGCCGAGTGCTGCTGCAACACCCAGCGCAGCATCGAGGGCGTGCGCTACGACATGGCCGCGCAGGCGTGCGACACGCGCAACACGGTGCAGAACGCGACCCGCGACATCGTGGAAAATCAGAACGCCAACAGCCGCGCCATTCTGGACTTCCTGACCAACTCCAAGATGCGCGATCTGGAGAGTGCAAATCAGGAGCTGCGTCTGGCGGCGTCTCAGTCTGCGCAGAACAACTATCTTATTTCGCAGCTTCGCCCGTGCCCTTCTCCCGCTTACATTACCTGCAACCCGTGGGCGGGTAGCGGCTATGGTGGATGTGGATCCGGTTGCGGCTGCTGATAACTGCATAGCATAGCTTTTTGTTGGCAATGTTTTGTTAACGTCAACAAAATGTTCGGCCCCGTGCCGATACTAAACCAAAGCGGCGGGGCAATAGCCCTGCCGCTGATTTTATGAAAGGAGTTTTCTATGCCTGAATACACTGCGATTGCCACGCAGACTGTGGCGGCAAATCAGAATGTGCTTTTTACCGAGGCACCGATCCCCTGCACAAAGGGCCTTATCACTCACCGGGTAGGCTCCGGCCTGTTTAACCTTCGCGGCAACTGCTCTCAGTGCCGCGCCCGCTACAAGGTGGACTTTATCGGCAACATTGCCGTAAGCACCGGCGGGACCCCAGGCCCCATCTCCGTTGCCATTGCGGTTGACGGTGAACCCCTGCTGTCCTCCGTTGCGACGGTTACGCCCACGGCTGCGGAGGCGTTTTTTAACGCAGCGGCATCCGAGTACGTTGACGTTACAAAGGGCTGCTGCGCGTCGCTGTCCATCCGCAACGTGAGCGGCGAAGCCATTGACGTGAGAAACGCGAACCTTATCATTACCAGAGTTTGCTGAGAAAGGAGAACACAATGGGAATGAAATCTATGTATGATCTGCGCGACATGCTCTGCAAGGAGCTGGAAGAAATCACTCGCAAGGGCGAGCTTGGCGCGGGCGATCTTGACATCGTGCATAAGCTGGCGAGCACCATCAAGAACATCGACAAAATCGAAGCGATGGAAGATGACGGCTATTCCAGCCGCCGCGATGAGTACGACATGCGCGGTAGAAGCAGACGCGGCACGCACTATGTTCGCGGCCACTACAGCCGCGACGGCGCAATCGACAACATGAAACGCCAGTTGCAGGAAATGCTGGACAACGCCGACGATGAAAGCATCCGCAGAGCTATCCAGCGCTGCATGGACACGATCGAGGGCTAAAGGGGGTGCGCCCCTATGGTCGACGAGAATGAGGTCAATCGCTGGATAGCTCGCCTCGAGACAGAAGAATCGAGCTGGAAAAACTATGAGCGCCTTGCCGTGCTGTATGCCATCCGTGGCCAGCAAAGCGGCAGCGGAGAGAGGGCTTTGCCAATGGCATACTCCGCGGCGCCCGCGCCGGTCAACGTCGAAACATACGGCGACAGCGATTTCCTGCGCGCAGTGGCAGATGTTTCACCGGACAAGGCATGGGAGATCATGGACGAGCTGATGGACAGCTTGAAGGTCGTCAACGAGCGAGTGTATAACAGCGTTATGCGCAAGCTGGAAAAGTGAAAAATCCCCCGTCATTTACGGCGGGGGATTTTTTAGGCATATTTGTCCTTTATGTCCGTGAAGGTAAAATATGCCTAACGGGGCGTTACGAAAAACGCGCCATCGTTGTCTGCATCAATCCGCCTGATGAAGCGCGTCCAAAATTCCTTTTTTTCATCGCGGGAATAGGTTTCGTATTCTTGCAGCTCCTTTTTTAGCGCGTCCAAATTGATTTCTGGCCTTTCTTCCGTAGCTTCAAGTGCTTTTTTCAAGCTCGCATACTCCCGCTTGTATTCGTCCAACTCAATCAGATCGTTTAGGTATAGCGTTTTTAGCTTGCCCATTTTCTTTCGTATTGAGTCCGCGCTTTGCGTGGGCTTTTTATCTGCCTTTTTATAGTACCGATTGTTCCGTTCTGCGATTCCCTCCATCTCGTGTAGTAGGTAGTCTTCCAGCGCATCCTCACGGATCCTTTTTGTATGCGGGCAAGCGGAGTTGTCAAGCATCCGCGTCCGGCATCGGTAGTATGTATATGTCTTTTTTACGGTTTCCGATTGCATCGTTTTCCCGCACTCTTTACAATGCAATATCCCGGGAAACAGATACACGCGATCTGTGTCAACTCCCGCACAGCGTTGTGACCGATGCTGAATAATATCAGTTACAAGGTCAAAGTCCTGCTTGCTTACCAGCGCGGGACAGGCGTTTTCGATTCCGTACACCTCCCCGATGTAAAGACGGTTACGGAAATAGTTTACATACTTGCTATACGCTCGGTCAATGCCCCATGTATCAAGCATATATCGCTTTACGGCAAGGACACTTTTTAGCCGGATAAACGCGGCAAACATATCTCGCGCCGCATCTACCGTGCCGTTATCAATCTGGTATTGCCTGTCCTTGATGGCATACCCTAAAGGCGCTTTTGAGCCTGCCGGTTGCCCTTTTGCCCGTTTGCCGTCGTTTATAAATTTGATTCGTTCGCTTGTGCGGTCTGCTTCGTCCTGCGCAACGGAGAGCATGATATTAACCTTTAATCGCCCGGACGCGGTTCGCGTCTCGTAGTCCTCTTCCGTCGCTTGCCAGGTCACGCCGTACTGGTCGAGTTGCGTTTGCACATCGTAATACCCCGCGACATTTCGAAACCATCGGTCGAGCTTAATAAATAAGATCGTGTCTACCTTCCCCACTTTGCAATCGCCCAGCAGCCGCAGGAGCGCCGGACGTTTTTTATACGGCTTTCGCGCGGATATTCCCGCGTCCTCATAGATACCCGCCACGGTCATTTTGTGTTCTTGGGCATATCTTGTCAGCGCATCTCTTTGCTCTTGCAATGACAGGCCATGCCGCGCCTGTTCGTCGCTCGACACGCGGATATACAGTGCTGCTCTCATCACCGCCCCCTCCAAAATCCGTAATCTGCGCAATGCAAATCGACATACACGCACCACGCGGTCAGTAACACCACCACCACAAATAAAATAAAAATCACGGCGTTGCGGATATGGACACCACGCCGCATAATCTCGATCATGTCTTCCTTTGCGTCAACATGGCGCTCCAGCTCGTCATTTCGCGCCTGCAAGGTCTCTTCGTTCCTTGTCAGCCGTTCGGAAATTCCGAACACCTCGTCAAGTGAGATCCCAAGCGCCTTGCAGATAGGCGCGACGGTGTAAATAGACGGGGCTTTGGAAAACTTTGAAAAGAAGTTCTGCACGGTGGACAGCGGCACGCCGGAAGTGTCTGAAATTTCCTGATAGGTCAGTTTCAATTCTGCCTTGCGGATTTTGCACACCTCTTGGATGTTCATTTATACCACCTTAATTTCTTCGATTTTCACGCCGCGAAGTCACAAGATGAGGGCTTGCCGAACCTCGTCGAGCGCTGTCTTATTGCAAGGTTTTGGCGTTGAAATAGTTAAGCAAAGCGGAGTATGGTCAAATCATGCAGCGGCAACCGCTCCGTGCTGTCTGCACAAAGCCCTCTGCCGTTGTTGCGGAGACGGCAGAGGGCTTTTCTCTGACTTCATACCAAGGAGTTTGCCAAGTTTTCTTTGCCGCCCCGCTTTGGTCGTGGGAATCCCAGTTTCTTTTGAAATTTTCCTTTTCATCTTCGTGATTCCGAGCGCACGCTTCCAACTAAAGGACAGGCCGGGGATTTTGCTCTTCGCCATTTGGCGCACCACCTTTTGGCTTTATATTTTCGACTGCACAAAGTGCAATAATCGACATATAGTAAAATAAAAAGCGGTCCTGCGACTGCGCGTCGCTCCACAATATTTTTTAATTGTTGCACAGCGCCGTGCAGCAAACGCCTGTTGTGGAAATAGGTATGAATACCGAAAAGGAGGTCGAAGCATGGACGCACAGGTGCAAGCGGCGGTGGCGCTTTATCTGCTCCTAACGCCGAAGCAGAAAGACGAAATGCTCGCGCTGATTGAGCGCATCCTCGCGGAGGAGGAGCAAAAAATAGTTTTTGAGCTAAACGGAGGGACGCAAGATGTTGTGTAATGACGCGAAATGTGATACAATGATTAGAGAAAAACTGAAAGAAAAAATTCTCACTATGAGCGATGCGCAGCAAAACGCATTGTTACTTGCTGCGCGCGAGATCAGGAGAAAATCGAAAGAACAAAGGAGAGAACTTTATGAAAATGCTCAACAAACAAGGTAAGCAAAACGCTTGTGACGCTGGAGAATCCAGCAACGACAAAGTCGTGCTTTCTCTGCTTCTGGCGATCAATGACCGCTTGTCTCTCCTTCCGGTCATTCTCGGCCTGTTGGTAGGCAACATAATTGCGAAAATCATTGATGCGCTCTTCTTCTAAGCGCTTCATCTGCCCAACGACCGAATCCTCCTCACGTATACGCTCGGTCGGCAAGCCATCTTTTATCCAATCGTTCATCGCTTGCTCATCAAAAATTGCGCATAGCGCAACAACTCGTTCAGCTCGGCGTCGGTCGCCGTATCGATAAAATCAAACAGCTCTTGAACGGTAGGACTTACGCCCTCGGTCTTCGGATCGGGGGCTTCTTTTATGCCCTCGGCCTCGACCAGTTTCCGCACCGTCTCGATATCCTCTAAGCACTTTTTGGTTTCGTCCTGGGTCTTTCCCTCGTGCAAGAGGATGTCATCAGGGGAAACATTGAGGGTTAAGCACATTTGCACAGCAAGTTCTTTTGACGGCAAATTTGTGTTTTTCCCTCTGCGCAGGTCAGACACCCATCTATTGTTTTTTCCAAATTTTCGAGAAAACGCAGCTTCGCTAATATCTTTTCTTTTGCAATAATCCTCGATAAATTTAATGCAATTATTACCAAGAGTAACGCTATTTAATGTTTTCGGCATATTAAAGTCCTTTAAATTATATCTACTCCGTATAATGCCGCTTGGGCTAATATTTTTTGATAAGCTTTAGAATTAGAGTTTTTCATTCTGGAGTATCCAGATAATGATTTTGGGCACAACGCAGGAAGATATTCTTGCAATCGATAATATTCATGTCGGATAGAACGCTTTCTAATTCGTTCTTCTTCCATTTCTTTAATTAAGCGCTTCCATTTAAAATATGCAAATACGTTTGGGAAATCTCTTATAGAGAGATGCGGGTATATTCCAACTTTCCGAAAATAGGAATCAACTCTCGCTTCTTCTTCCCATGCTTGCTTATGTGCACCTAAATTGTGCAAATGCGTTATGTCAGATATGTAAGCATCGTACTTCCAAATCATATCTGATATAAACATTAAGCTATGTGCTTTTCTTACGCATTCTACGGCAAGTGCAATATTTTTTTCTTTGTAGTATTTTGCAAAGCACTGACCGCGCAAATAATATTCCACACGACCTGTATGAGAATCTCCGTTTACCTCTGTACATGGGACAGGAATACTTTTTATCCCATCAACGGTTGAAAAATCATAAAAGCTTTTCAATCTAACGACCTCTTGTTCTCTTATTCGAGAATAAGCGTCGTTTTTTTCTTCGATCGTTTTAGATTCGTCATCAAAAATATTGTAAGCCATACTCTAATAATAACTGCCAAATCCAACGGCATGGGTTTGGTCATTCTGCTAAATCCTACACTTTGTCGTCAAAGGCGTTGACATCCACCATTACGTAGGTTATAATAGCCTTACAGAACTTAATTAAGACAACAAAAAAACCAAGCCCCCAACGGATTTTCCGTTTTTGCGGACTTATAACCGATATTTTGTTGGCTGACACTTACATAATAGCGGTGTTGGTTGCGTTTGTCAATATAAAGTTCTGAACTTTATAAGGAGGGGAGAACGCTTGGAATTAAAGGCAATCCGAGAAAATGCCGGTTTTCGGCAGGAAGACGTAGCGAAGAAACTCCGGGTAAGAGTTTCCGCGGTGTCGAACTGGGAACGCGGTGTGAATGGTATCGCAAGCAAGTACATTCGACCGCTGACCAGATTGTACGGCGTGACCGAAACGGAAATTAGAGCGGCATCGGAAGTCGCGCAGACTGCAAGAGCTGATAGGGCGGTGAGACCCAGCGACGGGCAGTAAAAAATGCCCCGCCCAATGTTGCAGCATCGAGCGGGGCGGCGGAACAAATCTTAGGCTTAGATATGTGTCCTGTGGCTATTTTAGCACAGGGGAAAGGAAAAGGCAATGAGTAAAAAGCCGGAATACAAAATCATTTGGGTCACGCCCCCCGACCCTGTAAAGCTGGGGACGATCATGGGCGAGATTTACGCCCGTGGAAGAGGGCTTGAGTTTGTCGGCCTTGTTCCGAACGAGAAGAAGTGTGGAGGTGCGAAATGAGCGCGTTTGCATGGGCGCTGACGTATATCGGGGCCGCTACGGTGAGTTATCTGTTTATGTGGCTGCTGGACAAACTGGACAGGCCGGGGAAGTAAAATTAATAGGGAGGGAAGACGATGCGGGACGTGCTGAAAGCGGCGGGGCGACCGGTATATGGAGGAGGACGAGGAATGAGCATCATTGTCCTTCCGGAGACCCTTGAAGCATGGAAAGAAGAGCGGAAGTACGGCATCGGCGCATCCGACGCCGGGGCCATGATGGGGATGAGCAACTGGAAAAGCAATGAAGAGCTTTGGCTGGAAAAAACCGGGCTCCGGGAGCCGGAGGATATTTCCGGGAAGCCATTCGTCCAGTATGGGCATGACGCGGAGCCGCACCTGCGGGCGCTGTTCTCCTTGGACCATCCTGAAATGGAGGTTACATACGACAGCCCATACAAGATCATCCGCAACAGTGAGTACCCGTTCATCTTCTGCACCCCGGACGGAGAGCTGACGGAGCGGGAGACGGGCCGCCATGGCGGGATGGAGATCAAGACAACGGAGATCAAGAACCCCGGGCAGTGGGACCATTGGAATGGCCGCATCCCGGACCAGTATTACTGCCAAGTCATCTGGCAGATGATCGCCGCCGGATGGGAATTTGTATGGCTGCTGGCGCAGATCAAGTGGACCGACCGGGAGGGGAATCACCGGAAGGACACCAGGGAGTATCTGATCGAGCGGGAAGAGGTTTTGGACGATATCCAAAGCACCAAGGCGGAGGGAATCAGATTTTGGCGTTCTGTGGAAGCAAAAAAGCGCCCAAACCTGAAGCTCCCGGAGATTTAACGAGAAAAGGAGAAAAGACCATGGAATTTATCATGAGCACGGATTTGACCACCGCACTGCCGAAGGAAATCGGCTTCAACTTTGAGGAGCTGAAGGCGGAGCTGGCTGAGAAGCTGGACTATTACAACAACCTGGTGGTCACGGAGGACACCATCAAGGAGGGCAAGGCCGAAAAGGCCAAACTGAACAAACTGCGGGAGGCCGTGGAGTCCAAGCGCAAGGAGATCAAGAAGGAGTGCATGGCGCCCTACACCGATTTTGAGGCCAAGGTCAAGGAGCTGGTGGCCATGATCGACGCCCCGGTGGCCGCCATCGACGGGCAGCTAAAGGTTTTCGAGGAACAGCGCCGGGAGGAGAAGCGGAAGGCCATTGAAACTGTTTACGACGAGATTGTGCCGGACGAGATCAAAGCCATCATGCCTTTGGATCGTATTTTTGACCAGCGATGGCTGAATACCACATTCAAGATTGAGGCCGTGGGCGAGGCCATCGGAAACCTGGCGGATAAGATCGACGACGATCTGACCGTGCTGGACACCATCGAACCGGAGTTTTCCACCGCCGTCCGGGCAAAGTACATGGAGACGCTGGACATCGGCGCAGCGTTGCGCCACAAGAAGGCCCTTCAGGATGCCGCAGAGGCCGCCAAAAAGCGGGAGGCATCCATGGCAGTGGATAACGAAAAAATTGTGGAGCAGCCCCGGGTTCAGGAAAAGCTGTACCTGCTGCGGCTGGAATTCCATCTGACACAACCACAGGCAACGGCGCTGAAGCAGTTCCTTTCCAGCAACGGCATCCAATACACGAAGATTTGAGGAGGAGAATACCATGGCATTGAATAACAGCATTGCAGCGACGAAAAAGACAGCCAACGACAAGGTTGTGGATTTTAAGTGCGGTGAGGAGGTCGTCAGGCTCTCCCCGAATATCATCCGGAAGTATCTGGTGAACGGAAACGGCGCCGTGACGGACCAGGAGATCGTGATGTTCCTGAACCTCTGCCGGTTCCAGCATTTGAACCCGTTCCTGCGGGAGGCTTACCTGATTAAGTACGGGAACAGCCCGGCCACCATTGTGGTGGGCAAGGATGCCATCACGAAGCGGGCCATGCGGAACACCGCATTTTGCGGGCAGCAGGCGGGAGTGGTGGTTCTGAACACAGAAACCGGAGTCATGGAGAACCGGATCGGCGCCATCGTCTTGAAAGGCGAGGAGCTGGTGGGCGGCTGGGCCAAGGTTTTCGTCCGCGGATACCAGGAGCCCATCGAGATTTCTGTGGCATTTGAAGAATACGTCGGTCTGAAGAAAACCGGAGAGGTCAACGAACAGTGGACCAAGAAACCGGCCACCATGATCCGCAAGGTGGCGTTGGTCCAGGCCTTGCGTGAGGCCTTCCCCGAGGACTTGGAGGGCATGTATGACCCCACGGAGATGAATATTGACGTGAGCGATCTGGCGTCCGCTCCGGTGGACATGGATGCTCCGCAGCAGGCAATCGAACCCAGAGCGGAAGATTTCGCATCCTCAGCGCCGGAGGCTCCGCAGCCGACGGAAGAGCCGGAGGGCTTTTAAGCCATGAAGGCCGTTTTTGAGCGGGCCAAGGTGATCGTGGATGGAGAGGACACCTATCTCTGCCTCTCCATCCCCCGCCGGGACGCCGCCAAGTTCGTCGGAGAAATGAAACCGCGGAAGTACGCCGTGGAGATCAAGGAATACCGTAAAAAGCGGAGTCTGGACGCCAATGCATACGCTTGGACGCTGATTGGAAAGCTGGCGGCGGTGCTGAGCACTAAGGAAGCACCAGTCACGCCGGACAACGTTTACCGGGACTGCATCCGGGACGTGGGCGACAACTACGACGTGATCCCGGTGAAAGAGGACCGGATTGAGTACTGGAACCGTATTTGGTGTGCCGGGCACATCGGGCGCTTTACGGAGGACCTGGGGCCATGCCGCTCTATCCCCGGATATCACAATATTCGGACATATATAGGGTCCAGCGACTACGATACCGCCCAGATGAGCCGACTGATCGAGATCATCATCCAGGAATGCAAGGCGCAGGGCGTTGAGACCCTGCCGCCGCGAGAACTGGATGCCCTCGTTAGCCGGTGTGGAGAGGTTAGCGTATGAACGACAAAAGATGCTTTTTGTGCGGCCGGAATGACTCCGGTGACCCGCTGGAGCGTCACCACATTTTTGGCGGCGCGAATCGGAAGAAAAGCGAGAAGTACGGCCTTGTGGTGTATCTGTGCGGCAATCGCTGCCACAGGAACGGGAAGTCCGCCGTACACCGGAACGGCGACCAGATGCGCCGATTGCGTCGGTACGGACAGCTCACGATCATGAAGAACGAGGGCTGGTCAGAATCCGATTTCCGGCGCGAGTTTGGAAAGTCATATTTATAGGAGGTAGAGATGGAAAAGAAACTGCTGTACACAAGAAGCGAGACGGCCAGGCTGTTGAGCGTAAGCGTTGACACGCTGGACGCCCTGCGGAACGACTGCGTTATCCAGGGCTATCATGTGGCCCGATGGAACCCTCGTATCTACTTTAAGGCCAAAGATCTGGAGAAGTTCATGGAGCGACTGGAGGTAGCAGAATGCTGAACAACGTCATAATCATGGGCCGGTTGACCAGGGATCCTGAACTGCGCCGCACCCAGAGCGGCACCGCCGTCACCAGCTTCACCATGGCCGTGGACCGGGACTTTAAGTCCCAGAGCGGCGAGAAGGAAACGGATTTCATCGATGTGGTGGCTTGGCGCAGCACGGCCGAGTTCGTGGCCAAATACTTCACCAAGGGCCGTATGGCCGTGGTGGAGGGCCGGCTTCAGATCCGTGACTGGACGGACAAGGACGGAAACAAGCGCCGGAACGCCGAGGTGCTGGCGGACAACATCTACTTTGGCGATGCCAAGAAGGACGTGGACAGCGGCGCCAATAGATACGCGGGCGGACAGTTCGTGGAGGTGGACGAGGACTTCGACGCGGACGGCGATATGCCATTCTGATAGGAGGTAAGGCGGCATGGATTACTGGTACAAGCGGTACACCTGCCCATACTTTACCAGCAGCGAGAAACGGCGGGTCTGCTGCGAGGGCGGTAGCCGCGTCAGCTTTGAGACGGGCGGCGCGGCATCCCGCTTCATGAATCAATTCTGTGCCGGGGCGTGGGAGCATTGCACCATCGCACGGCACCTGACGGACGAGTACGAGAGGCAGGGAGAAAAGAATGGGAAATAGGCGTATCGCCGAAGGAGTGAGAGGCGGTGCATAGTGGCTCTTGAGTACATTCCCTTTTATTTCAGCTATCGCAAAAAATTGGAGAAACTCTCAGATCAAGAGGTAGGTCGGCTTGTACGGGCCTTGCTGGAATATGGCGAGACCGGAGAGACGGAGGAACTTACGGGACGGGAGTCGATCGCATTTGATTTTATTGCGGACGATATAAATAGGGCAAAAGCGGCGTATGACGAGAGATGCGCAAAGAACCAGCGCAACGCCAAAAAGCGATATGCACGGCATGATGGTACGACCGTATACGATTGCATACGAACGGATGCGACCGCATGCGAAACGTGCCAAACCAAAGACAAAACCAAAGACAAAACCAAAGACAAAACCAAAGATAATACACTCCCACCTAACGGTGTGAGTGATACGCGCGCGAAGCGCTTCACACCGCCATCCGTTGATGATGTATCCGCCTATGTTCAAGCGCAGGGCTATCACGTCAACGCAGATCGTTTTGTCGCCTTTTACGAGCAAAAGGGCTGGATGGTAGGCAAGAACCGCATGAAGGACTGGAAAGCCGCCGTGCGGAATTGGGAGACGAGGTGGAAGGAGGAACACGACGGTGGACATAACGGCGGTGCTGGAGCACCTGCAAAAAAATGGAATATCCCAGGAGAAGTCGTACTTTGAGTGCCCGGACTGCGAGGACAGGGGCTATACGGTCACACGCAGTGCCACCGGGGAGCTTATAACCCGTATCTGCCCTTGCCAGATACGCAAGGACAACCAGCGGCGCATTGCGCGTAGCGGACTGTCCGGTCTGCTGGAAAGCTGTACGCTGGAGACGTACCAGACGGCGGAGCCGTGGCAGAAGCAGGCAAAGCAGATGGCCGAGGCGTATATCACGGATTGGCGCGGTAAGTGGTTTTATGCCGGTGGGACCCCCGGCAGTGGAAAGACGCATCTGTGCACGGCGATCTGCGGGAAGCTGATGGAGGCAGGATTGCCAGTACGGTATATGCAGTGGCGGTCGGACATTCCATCCATCAAGGCAAAAGTAAACGATGCGGAGCTGTACGCCGATGCCGTGGGAATGCTGAAAACTATCCGCGTGCTTTACATCGACGACTTCCTCAAGGGCAACGTGACGGAGGCTGACCGGAACATTGCGTTTGACCTGCTGAATGCCCGGTACATAAAGCCAGAGTGTGCAACGATCATCAGTTCCGAGCGGACGATAGGACAGATATTGGACTGGGACGAGGCGATAGGATCCCGCATTGCGGAGCGCGCGAAGGGCTTTACCATGAGCGTGACGGGCAGCGGAAAGAACTGGAGGTTGCGATGAACGAAGGCGCATGGAAGATCGCGTCCGGCAGGCTGTGCGTGGACTGCTTGCAGGAGATGGCGGCGGAATACATCATCGAGCCAGCGTTCCACGGCTGGGCGCGGGGCGTGTGCCAGCGCTGCGGGAAAGACCAGAAACTGACGACGTTCAAGCGTTACACCATGAGCAAGCGCGGACTGGAGAAAAGAGGGTTGTTGGATGAACAGTGATGATCTGATGCGGCTGGGGCCTGCGGCGCAGAAGCAGGTCATGGAGAAGATGCGCAAGCCCGGAAAGTACAAGGCGCAGAAGACGCGGCGCGGCAAGCTGACTTTCGACAGCAAGAAGGAGGCGGAGCGCTATGACGCTTTGTTGCTGCTGCAAAATGCCGGGGAGATACGGGGGCTAAAATTGCAGGTGCGGTACTGCTTGCAAGAGGCGTACACGACATTTGAGGGCGACCGCGTGAAAAGTATCGACTACGTTGCGGACTTCGTGTACGAGCGCAGAGCGGCTCCTGACAGCTACGGCCAGCGGTACTGGCTGCCGGTAGTGGAGGACGTGAAAGGGATGAGGACGCGGGAGTACGCCATGAAAGCAAAGCTGTTCCGTAACCGGTACGGATACGCCATCCGGGAGGTGTGAGGATGACGGTGTACATGATCGTGACGCGGGACAAGTACCGCCTGCCCCGATGGTGGGGTACGACCACGGCGGAGTTGGCGCAGCTGTCCGGGCGGAAGCATCAGAATGTTCGTTTTGCGATTTGGAAGGCAATCCGCAACGGCGGCAGATTCGGCTGCTACGAGGTTGTGAGATTGGAGGAGGGCGAGTGATGTTGCCACCAAATCAACCGCTGACGAAAGATGCGGCAAGAAAACTCATGGCGCTGGACGTGCAGCACAAGGAGATACTGACCTACGAAAAGCTGGACGAATGGTACACCGCATGGGGCGGACAGTGCTACGTCAGCTTTTCCGGCGGCAAGGACAGCACGGTGCTGGCGTATCTGGCGGCGTGGTACCTGTCGAGTTTCAGGACACCGCCGTGGGAGTTGAACTTGGTGTTTGTAAACACCGGGCTGGAGTACCCGGAGATACAGCGGTTTGTCAATGAGTACGCCGCGTGGCTTCGCAGGGAGTTCCCGCATATCACCGTAAACCTTGTGCGGCTTCGACCCCAGATGAACATTCGGCAGGTGGTGACGAAGTACGGGTACAGCATTGTTAGTAAGGAGGTCGCAAACAATGTTTGGCTTGCACGGAGGGGGAATAAATACCGAATGATGCGTCTCCGTGGCGAAATGCTTGATAAGGATGGGAACAAAAGCATCTGGAACTGCGATAACTGGGCATTTCTGCTTGACGCTCCATTTCTTGTCTCTTCGGAATGTTGCCACATTATGAAAAAAAGGGCGGCGCATACTTATGAGCGCGAGAGCCGTGAAAAACCTATCGTTGCGATGATGGCAGAAGAAGGACGGCAGCGGTTTCAGACATGGACGGCGACCGGCTGCAACGCCTTTGAGGGAAAACGACCCATGAGTAAGCCCATGAGCTTTTGGACGGAGCAAGACGTGCTGCAATTCATCGTAGACCGCGAACTACCTATCGCCAGCGTATATGGTGATATTGTAGCAAGCGACGGTGAGAACGACTACAACGCGACGCTGATTGACTGCAAGCTGCACTGCACCGGCTGTCAACGCACGGGCTGTATGTTCTGCGCATTTGGAGCGCACCTCGAAAAGGGCGAGAACCGATTCGAGCGCATGAAGCATACGCACCCGAAGCACTACGAGTTTTGCATTGGCGGCGGGGAATGGGACGCGGACGGGCTGTGGAAGCCCAACGAGAAGGGACTTGGCTACGGTCGAGTGCTGGATTTTATCGGAGTGAGGTATTGAGATGAAGGTTTTAGAGCTTTTTGCGGGGACGCGAAGCATCGGCAAGGCGTTCGAGCGGCGCGGACACGAGGTGTATTCCATCGAGTGGGATAAGGACTTTGACCATATCGATTGGTACGCGGATATCATGACCGTCACAGCGCAGGATATCTTGGAACGCTTTGGACGCCCGGACGTTATCTGGGCAAGCCCGGACTGCGCGACGTTTTCTATTGCGGCAATATCGCATCATCGGCGCAAAAATCCAGAGACGGGGAATTTAGACCCTATTAGCGAATATGCAAAGTTTTGTGATGCAGTCGATCAGCACGTTTTGCGCTTAATCTTGGCCCTGTCTCCCACATATTGGTTCATCGAGAACCCGCGCGGCGGGCTGCGCAAAATGACTTGGATGCAGGGATTGCCCAGATACACCGTTACATATTGCCAGTATGGTGACATGCGGATGAAGCCCACCGACATCTGGACGAATCACCCAGACCCCGGATTTAAGCCGCCGTGTCACAATGGCGACCCGTGCCATGTAGCCGCGCCGCGAGGGGCAAAGACGGGTACGCAGGGGTTAAAAGGAAGTATGGAACGATCTATTATCCCCAAAGAATTGTGCGAACACATCGTGGACATTTGCGAAGGTGGCATGATGACGTGCAAGCTGGGATAAGGAGGAATGACATGACGAGAGATGAGATCGTGACCGTGCTGCGGTGCTGTGCCGAGGGAGAGTGTCATGGTTGCACAATGCACAATGATGAGCAGCGTTGCCAAGAACGAGTGTTGGATGCTGCCGCTGACCTGATCGAGAACCAGCAGCGGCACATCGAGGCACTGATGAAAGCCAACGCCAGCCTGAAGGACACCATTCCTCGGCCCCGAACGACTCGAAGTTGGCGGAAACTGCGCCATGAATTGCAAGTGGGAAGAAGCGGCGTAGAGCCGCCTCGCCGCCTACGAGGACACGGGGCTGACGCCGGGAGACATCAAGGAATTGCTTGACATGGCTGTGTCGAAAACAGACAAGGTTTTGCGGCTTAAAGAAGAATTGCACGCCATGAAAAACGAACTATGCCAATACTGCGGGAAGTACAAACACGCACACGAGGGCGCCTGTGACGGGTGCAGATGGAGGGAAATGTGATGGATGCTGTAAAGTTTATCGAGGAGCAAAACAGGATGTGTAATTCGTTTTCACCGGATTGCGAAGGATGCCGCGTGGATGAAGCAAAGCCTGTGGACGAATGCTGCCGGTGGATGTTTGAAAACCCCGAAAGAGCCGTCAAAATCGTCGAGGAATGGGCTGCCGCACATCCACGCAAAACGCGGCAGAGTGTGTTTCTGGAGCAGTGGCCGAATGCGCGCCCTGCGGATGATGGGGTGTTGACTTTTTGCCCAAAAAGGTTTGACTTTCACATTTCATGCTTAGCAGAATGCCATTCGTTGAAAAAGTGCAGTGATTGCCGCCGCGAGTTCTGGATGCAGGAGGTGGAGTAATGGAACGACTGACGAAGCGCGACACCGATGGACAGGCAATGATGGACTGCGAGAAGTGCAAAGCGGATTGGACGGGTAAGCATGGTAAGCCGATGGTTGACTGCACCGCGCTGTACTGCCGCAATCGCCTCAAGGATCGCCTCGCCGCCTACGAGGACAGAGAGTGTGCGCCGGAGGAAGTTCTACCGAAGGACAAGGCAGACGAGATCGCGTTGAAGCTCATGCGCCTTGCTGATTTGGAAAGCCTTTGCAGCTATACCCGCCTGCGCGAGCTGGCCGAGGCCAACAAGGACGGTCGGCTGGTGGTGCTGCCGTGCAAGGTGGGCGATATAGTGTGGGCGAATCTTGACGGGATGCGGCACACCCGCAAATGCGTCATAGAATTTGCGGACATTGGAAGCCGCATTACGGCCATTGTATTTTCTACAGTAGATGGATTAAGAGAACAGTACGGGGTCAATCCTTGCTCATTTGGAAAGACGGTATTCCTCACCCGCGAGGAGGCGGAGAAAGCATTGGAGGCGATGAAGGATGAGTAAGGCTGTTATGCTGAGCATCCGCCCGAAGTGGGTGGAGAAGATCGCCAACGGCGAAAAGACCATCGAAGTCAGAAAGACCAGGCCAAAGCTGGAAACGCCGTTCAAGGCGTACATCTACTGTACGATGCCTGACGCGAAGGACCCGCACAACATTCTTGAGCTGCACGGTGCAGACGGGAAAATCCGCAAGGCTAACGGCAAGGTCATTGGGGAGTTTGCCTGTGAGCGGATTGTCCCGATCACATACGATGGCGGCAGGCTATGGTGTCCAACAAATGCCGCCTTTTCCCCTGCGACGTGCTTATCTCAGGCAGAAATTATAGCTTATATCGGCGATAAGGGGCGTTGTTACGGCTGGCATATCGTCAACCTGAAAATATACGACACGCCGCGAGAGCTGAGCGAGTTCCGCCGAGCGTGCCCGAATAGCTGGTATTGCGAGAGTTGCGCCATGTACCGGGAAAACAACGGAACCTGCGGAAACGAGAGCTTGCAGCTCAAGCGCCCGCCCCAGAGCTGGTGCTATGTGGAGGAGGGCTGAGAATGGCTGATTTCGATGTTGGGGGTTGGATGAACTATTGTCCCAACTGCGGCGCAAAGATGGACGGAGGTGACGGAGATGCCGAAAGTGTTGACTAACGGGAAAATTAAGGCCGGCGCATACCGATTTAGCGACAAAAGACGCATTGCCTTATGTGTAGAAGAAGGTAACGCAATCACAATTTGCGGTTATTTTACCAGCGAAGAACACGCGAAGTTTTTCATGGATAAGGTAGCGGAATGTGTTGGTCAAAACGTGGACTGCGGAGGTGACAACGATGCGGCTGATTGATGCGGATGCGGTGAAATTCAATTTCCAGCATGGTCGTGACGATAACGGCATTTTACTTGTACCATGTGGTGGCAAGAGGAGGGAGGATGCCCATGCCCAAGACTAACCCAAGAAAAATCCCCCGCACACAGGCCGACGTAGAAAAAGCATACAGAAACGGTGTTGTGGAGGGCTTGAACCGGGGCATAGATCTGATGCTGTATGTCCTGATCGATAAGCACGACGCGCCGATGGACGATGTGCAACAGCTTGCCGGTGAATTGAACCACGCCGCTCAGTGCGTGGCGGAAGGGTACGTTACCTGGGCAGATATCCGGCAGATGCTCAAAGAATACGGCGTTGAGACGGCGCTGGAATAGGAGGTACGATGAACGGTTACAGAGGTGTTCTAATAACCTTGTGCGAAGAGCTCAAGCTTGCTATTGCGGATGTGGAAGAGTACTTTGTAGAGAGCTCTGATGGTTCCTTTTGCGGCGTGTGGTTAAAAATTCATGTACATGGCGACGTGAAACCATTCCGCCATACGTTCGCCAAGGTGCATGTGCTTGGGCGGGACGTAACAGTGTATCAGGGAGATAGGCCAAACACGTTGATTACAAAGGGCGCGGAACCAAAGGGCTTTTATGACACTCCTGGAGGTGCTACATGAGCAACAAATACTCGCTCCCTTACGATATCCGCATGGAGTGTATCGCCTACGTCAGGGGCTATCCCCGCCGGGTCCGCGCGTACAATGCGGCCCGGGAAGAAGTGTTGGAGTCGTCGGCCTATGCCATGTCCGGCATGCCCCATAGCCCCGGTAACAGCAGGATAGCTGAGCGCAAGGCGGAACGGCTGGCAACCATAGAGAACTGGCCGGAGACGAAGAAGATGCGGGCCGTAGAATACGCCATGGACAACGTAGGCAGGGACATTGCCAACGAGAACGTGCGGCGTAAGCTGGTATGGGTGATCATGCGGAATTGCGAGAACCGGGACAGATACCCGCTTAGAATCATGGACGGATGCGGATTCAGCGAGAGAACCATGAAGCGCCGCAAAGCTGCATTTTTGTGGCACGTAGCGGATTATTTGGGCCTGGTTTCCTAAAAGTTGGCCCATTAGGCACATAAAAACGTGCTAAAATAGTATCATCGGAAAGTGGAACCAGTCAGCCCACAACCCGAAATTTCATTTTTTTCCTCTTTCTTTCCTCCAAAGGTTATAAGGCACAGCCGGTAATTGGTGCTTCCGCGCAAGCGGCCTCGCAAGAGCGTTACCGGCATGCAGACACTCACGGGATATCTCGCGGGGGTCTGTTTTTATGCTGGTGTAGCCAAAAGGTAAGGCACGGGACTTTGACTCCCGTATGTGCTGGTTCGACTCCAGCCGCTTGTGCCAAAAGAGGAGTGCCGCTGTCTTGAGTGCGGCGTTGTTGCCCTTCGGGGCGGG